>Ga0209075_1000577_pt1 | contig 36078 bp, 37 predicted proteins | sample Stecom2011_FD_187523 | JGI IMG/M metagenome (GOLD analysis project Ga0209075, IMG submission 187523) | Agricultural soil microbial communities from Utah to study Nitrogen management - Steer compost 2011 (SPAdes) (version 2) | ecosystem: Environmental > Terrestrial > Soil > Agricultural land...
TTTCGGTGTCTATTGCAGCAGGGTCCACCTCTTACCATTCCGAACAGAGAAGTTAAGACTGCTTGCGCTGATGGTACTGCCCTTTTAAGGGTGGGAGAGTAAGACGACGCCACTTTTATAAAAACCCCATACAGATTTGTATGGGGTTTTTTGCATTTAATGGAAACTATGCTGTGCTTATAACTCATGGTGCTTGTACAGATACTAGCGCATGCGAAACAATATCAACAATAAGTTTAAACCAGTATTCAATGTTAGGGTTTGAATTATAACCTCACCCAAATAATGGACAGTTTATAGTTAATTCGTTACAAGTTGTAGAACGATATACTGTTGTTGATGCAAATGGCAGACTTGTTATGGAAGGAAATCCAAATTCAACTTCTTTTAAAGTTAATTTGAATGCTTATGATGCAGGTATGTATTATCTAAACGTGAACAACAAAATAATGAAAGTCATTAAAAAGCAGACAATTTCTTTTAACAATTTATATAATGATTATATAATGAAAACAAGCTCATGCAAAATTGTATGAGCTTGTTTTGTTATGCATACATGCGCTAAAATTAATGTTTGGCCAAGCAGATGCGAGATTTGGCAAAACTTTCTCGTGGCCTTGGATTCAAAAATTGTATTGAAAAATTGACAAGTAAGGGTTTAGAATGGATTTGTTGCATGAACTGTAACTTCTGGAATATATGCTCGGTTATCCATCTCTAAGGTATTCACAATTGTCATTGCAATATCCTTTGGTGTCAATTTATTTTCTTCTAATACTCTTTCGGTTCTGTTTACTTCATCTCCAAAGGCAGTAGGAACTTCACTTGGGTTTATTTGAATTACACGAATGTTATTTTTACGTAATTCTCCTTGCCAACATTGTGTCATTCCTCTGAGTGCGAATTTTGACGATGAATATATTGATCCTGTTGGATATCCTTTTAATGAAGCAGTTGAAGCTATATTTATAATATTACCTTCGTTTTGTTTAATAAATAGTTTAGCAGCTCCTTGTGCAACCATTGCCGCTCCAAATACATTTACTTCGTAGACTTGTCTTAATTCTTCACGCGTTAGTTCGATGAGTGAATTTCTTATTCCAATTCCTGCATTATTTACGAGTATATCTAATCGTTTAAATTCTAATTCAATAAATGCATATAAGGCATCTATCTCATCATCTTTCGTTACATCACATTGGAATGGTGTAGCACCGATTTCTTTAGCTACTTGAATTGTTTTTTGATGATCTCTCCCAGTAATAATAACATGCGCTCCATTTTTAATAAGCAATTGTGCCGTTGCTTTTCCTAATCCTGAATTTCCTCCAGTGATTAATGCAATACTTCCTTTAATTTCCATACTTATATTTTTTTTGATGAGTTATTAAAAATAAAAAAGGGAACCATGTGGCTCCCTTCTTTAATAATTATGTTGAATGTTATTTTAACAATTCAGCCATTTTTTCTCCGATTTTCGCTGGAGAATCAACAACATGAACACCACATTCTCTTAAAATTTTCTTTTTTGCTTGTGCTGTATCATCATCACCACCAACAATAGCACCTGCGTGACCCATTGTTCGTCCTGCTGGAGCAGTTTCACCTGCAATAAAACCAACTACTGGTTTTGTACCGTGCTCTTTAATCCATCTTGCAGCATTAGCTTCTAAATTTCCTCCAATTTCACCAATCATAACGATTCCTTTTGTTTCAGGATCGTTCATTAGTAATTCAACTGCTTCTTGAGTTGTTGTACCGATGATTGGATCTCCACCAATACCAATTGCAGTAGTGATTCCTAATCCTGCCTTTACAACTTGGTCAGCAGCTTCATATGTAAGTGTTCCAGATTTAGAAACAATTCCAACTGTACCTTTTTGGAAAACAAAACCTGGCATAATTCCAACTTTAGCTTCACCTGCAGTAATAACTCCTGGACAGTTAGGTCCAATTAATCTAGTGTCATAAGCAGAAATATATTCTTTAGCCTTAATCATGTCATTTACTGGAATTCCTTCTGTAATACAGATAATTACTTTAATCCCTGCGTTAGCAGCCTCCATTATGGCATCTGCAGCAAATGCTGGTGGCACAAAAATGATTGAAACATCCGCACCTGTTTTATCAACTGCTTCTTGCACTGTGTTATATACTGGCTTGTCTAAATGCTTCTGACCTCCTTTTCCTGGAGTTACTCCACCAACTACGTTGGTTCCATATTCGATCATTTGACCAGCGTGAAATGTTCCTTCACTTCCAGTGAATCCTTGTACAATTACTTTTGAATTTTTATTTACTAATACGCTCATGTTTCGCGGGTTTTCTTCTTATTATTTATTTGCCAAAAATAGAGTTTACTCTAGTCAATTACAAGTAAAATCCGGATAATGTTTTTCAACAAAGGTAATATAGATTAGTTTTTATATTTATTTTATCTTTCTCCTGGTTTTTACTTTTTGATTTGTCGCTATAACTCACATATACTAAATGTCATTGGAGTTTATATTACACAAGTTTTAAACAAATAATCTCTTTGACTAAAAAAAAAAGATTAAAATAAATTAGAGAAAAGCTTTTTTATTAAAGTTTATTTCTTAGATTTGTAATGGTTATTTAATCATAGTTAGATAATCGGGTTTTATAGTTTTAGCATGGTTTAGCAAAAAGAGGAATAAATGTAACGCATTTATTCCTCTTTTTCTTTTGTACCTATTGAAAGTTGTAGACTAGATTCCTACTTTATGAAAATATTAATCTTTAAAAGTATTTCTAAGGAAGAATACTCACTCTGTACGTAGTTAGATATTCTCCATTTTCATTCAATACATGAAAAAAGTATACACCAGAATTCCAATCACTTACCTTTAGTAGAGTAGAGTTAGTATATAATTCAACTTCATCTATGCGTTGACCATTTGAATTAAAAATGATTATTTTTTCTATTTTATCGGTTGTTTTGTCGATGTAAATTATGTCTCTTGAAGGATTTGGATAAACTTTAAATGTATTTTCTACCGGTTCTTTATTTAATCCACTATCTTTCTCTAGTTGTACACAGAAATCTTCGGTTTCCCCGGATGTATAATCACCACACACTCCTGGCAAGGATGTGGTTGTAGACCCTTGGTATGCCATTTGAACGCGCATTCTTGTACTCCCTATTAAGGCAGAAAAAGGAATTGTAAGTACATCATTCAATATTGTTGACGAAGCTGTAACTTGATCGTAAATTAGTTCAGAATTATCAAAAATACCGTCTTGATTTGAATCTAACCAAATTCTTGTGTATTCTTGAAGGGCTTGGCCATCAAAACCTGGAACCAATGTAAATCCATAATTTTGTCCTAGAACTAATGAAATTGGTGATTTATGTAGTCTATATCCAGCATTATCCCCTGATGTAATTGTATTTCCATCTATTTCAAAAGAAGCAATCCATTCGTTTTGTTGACCTAAAATTGCTGTTGGATTATCTCCGTTATTTATTGAAGCGATTAATGTAGCTCCATCAGATTGAGTAATCATAACAGCAGGGATAGTAACGCTATTATTGTTTCCACCCATTTCAATAGGCGTAGATGCAACATTGTTAATGACTATTATGGCTGTAGCTCCTGCATTTTGTGCGTTAATGGCCTTGTTCGCAAAGTTACAATTACCTCTATATACAACAGCAATATTTCCATTAACAGCCGCACCATTTATTAAGGCATTGCAACCTTCATTTGGATTTGCAGTTCCATCATCAACCAATACGAGTTCACCAAAAACATATCCGTTTTCAACATCGCCTCCGAAGTTTGAAGTAGGGTAGTAGCTATATGCCCCTTCAATGGATGCTGGTGATTTGACTGTTAGTGAAGCAGCAGGGTTAATTGCTTTTGTTTCACAATAGTTTAAATCTATACAGTTCCCACATCCCGAAGTTGAAAAACTTGTGGTTAAAGAAGGTGTACTTAACTCTCCTGTACAATCTGAAGAAATGTAAAACTCATAATCAGTACAGTTTAAAAGTTCTGTAAATGTATAAGTATTGCTTGTTGTTGTGTAATTTATCCAGTTTCCAGAACCAGCAACTTGTATCCAAAGTGTATAAGAGTCAGCATCCATAACCAGATCAAAAGAAATACTAGCATTATTGTCAGTAATCGATGAAACACTAATGTTGGAAGGAGGTAGGCATGAATTACAAACCTCTGTCATAAGTAAATCAATGGAGTTTTTTGCATTTATTCTCCCACCAGAAATAGTTCTTGCAATAAGGTGAGGAGTTTGATCAACTCCGTCATAAAGTGCCTGACGAACTATATCAGCTGTACCTTGTGGATTGTTTAAAGCTAAAACATCAAGGTTGTTACAAGGTACACTATACATTAATCCAATTAATCCAGCGGTTAAAGGACAAGCAAAAGAAGTTCCTGAAGTTGTTGTATAACCATTGTTTTGTGCTGTTGTATAAATTGAAGACCCTGGTGCAGCAACATTTATGGTTTGTTCACCATACCCCGCAAAATCAATAATATCTGATTGATCAGTTGCAGTGACTCCAACCATATAAGCACTTGCACAACCAGTTGGAACATCTCCCCACGTATCAACATCTTGATTTTGATTGGTAGTTGCTCCGACATTTAAAATTCCTGCCTGACCTAAATCATCGTAAAAACTACACCATATAGGATAGTCATTCGGATCTCCTCCATCAACACCCCAAGAAGCACTTGTGGCAACAACAAAAGCGCCACTTACACCATTCGTTTGATTCCATAAAATACGCGCACTCATGGCATAGTTATAGGCTTCGACAATATTTGCTTCAGTAAATGGATTAGAATAACCAGCTATATCCATTATCTTAACATCCCAATTAATTCCAGAAACCCCGATTCCATTGTTTCCTTTGGCAGCTATCATTCCAGCACAATTAGTTCCGTGTGATCCAGTTCCAATATTGTCATTATTTGTAGAAACATTCCATCCATTATAATCATCGATGTATCCATTTCCGTCGTCATCGATTCCATTTCCTGGGATTTCAGCTGTGTTTACCCATTGGTTGTCTTGTAAATCAGAATGATTGATTAAATCAGCACTTTCAATTAATGCAACAACAATTTCATGACCATTTGCAGTTGTTCCACCAGTGGTGATATCCCATGCAAGTTCAGAATCGATATTGTCATGCTGCCATTGACTGCTATAACTAGGGTCATTCGGTGCGGCTCTTAACTCTACTTCTCTGTTGGGTTGTGCATATAAAATGATGTCTATTTTCTGGACAGCATTAAGCACTTCTGAAACGGACGTCTTTTCATCATTAAACTTCAAAAGCCATATGTCTGAATGTGGAGATAAAACTTTATCTATTTCTAATTCAAAATACGAGGGAACTAGTCTACTTAAAACAGAAGGGTCTTCACCTTCTTGCATTCGAACCATGATATTATTGCTAATGCTTTTTGGAGAAGATTGTTTCTGTTGTCCAAAGACAGGATTGGCAGTGAATAAAATAAATAATGCAAATGTAAAGATGAGGGTTTTCATATTGAATAGAAATTGTTTTATAACTGTTTAGCACATGCAATATATAACAAAATGACATGAATATATAATGTATAAATATTAAAATCTTTGAATTATTGCAATGCTAAATGAAAAAGAGCTTCTTACAGAAGAATAAAATTGTTATTCCAATCGGCCAGCACTTAAGATTTGTAGTTTTTTATCAATTTCTAAGCTAAAAAAATCAGAATGATACTTTGAGAAGAAGAATTTTTTATATTTGTTCACTCATGACTGAAAAAATCGAAATATCTATTGTAGTACCTCTTTATAATGAAGTAGAGTCACTGCCCGAGCTGCACGAATGGATTGTCTCTGTAATGGAGAAAAATAAGTTTAATTATGAAATTATTTTTGTAGATGATGGAAGTAAAGACGGCTCATGGAAGGTGGTAGAAGATTTAAGTAAAATTAATCCAAATGTTCGTGGAATTAAATTTCAACGTAATTATGGGAAGTCAGCAGCATTGCAAAAAGGGTTTGAGGCTGTAAAAGGCGAATTTGTAGTGACAATGGATGCCGATTTACAGGATTCTCCTGAGGAAATTCCTGAAATGATTCGCATGATTAAAGATGAAGATTATGACATGATTTCAGGATGGAAAAAGAAAAGATTTGATCCTCTTTCTAAGACAATTCCTACAAAACTATACAATTGGACAGCTAGAAAATTAACAGGTATTTACTTGCATGATTTTAATTGTGGTTTAAAAGCTTATCGTTCAATTGTTGTGAAAAGCATAGAAGTGTATGGAGATATGCATAGGTATATTCCACCTTTAGCAAAATATGCAGGTTTTAATAAAATCGGAGAAAAAGTAGTGCAGCATCAAGCAAGGAAATTTGGTACAACTAAATTCGGGTTAAACCGATTTATGAATGGACCTTTAGACTTATTGTCTGTTGTTTTTATCGGGAAGTTTGGAAAGAAACCAATGCATTTTTTTGGTGCAATAGGAACCTTACTCTTCATTATAGGATTTGGTTTTGCACTTTATCTGGGAATTGATAAAATCGTGAGCTTCTTTACGGGAAGTCTTTCTCCTTTGATCTCACAAAGAACAGAGTTTTATATAGCTTTAACAGCAATGATTATAGGAAGTCAGTTTTTCTTAGCTGGATTTATAGCGGAGCTGATAGGTCGAAACTCATCTTCGCGCAATGTATATTTAATTGAAACCGAAATTTAAAATGCTTGATTTAAAGGTTGATTCTTCTTGGACTTTGTTTCTAGATCGGGATGGAGTAATTAATCAACGAAATTTTGAAGGCTATATAACTTCGGTGGATGATTTTATTTTTCTACCTCAGGCCATCGAAGGCTTAAAGTTGTTATCTCAACAATTTTCTAAGATTATTGTCGTTACCAATCAACAGGGAATTGCTAAACAGATCATGACGGAGCAAACTTTAAATGAAATTCATCAACACATGATTGACACTTTGAAAAATGAAGGTGTATCAATTGATAAAGTTTATTTTGCTTCCAATTTAAAAGGTGCAGAAAACGATAGGAGAAAACCAAATAATGCAATGGCACTAGAAGCCAAGCGTGATTTTCCTGGCATTGATTTTAAGCGTTCTGTTATGGTAGGTGATACATCTTCAGATTTAATATTTGGAATGAATCTTGGAATGAAGACCGTTTTGATTCAATCTGAAGAAAAAGTAGATATAACACCTGATTTAACAGTAAAACATTTAAATGAACTAGCAAATGTATTTAATAAATAAAAACTTAATTCTGATCTTTAGTACTTTAATAAGTATGAATTTCAGTTTGTTTGCCCAAACCAATCAAGTAGATTCAAAAGGGAAGAAGCAAGGTGAATGGATAAAGTTTTACGACAATTCTAATGTCGTTCGCTACAAAGGTCAATTCAAAAATGATAAACCAGTTGGGAAATTTGTTTATTACTATCCATCTAATTCAGTTAGAACAATTATGGTTCATGATGATGGAAGCAATCGAACAGAAGCATTCTATTATCATGAAAACAATGAGTTAATTGCCCATGGTATTTATAGGGATCAGAAAAAAGATAGTGTTTGGACGCATTTCTTACCTACAGGACATTATAGTTATACCGAAACCTATGTGAACGGCGAACTTAATGGCGAAAGAATAACTTATTACGGTCCAGAGGTCACAGATACGAAAACAAAAATAATTTTACGGGTAGCCAACTATTCAAATGGTCGACTAAATGGAGACTTTATTGAATATTTTGCGGACGGTATTGTGAAAGCAAAAGGACAATATATCGATGGTGTTTTTGACGGTGTTATTGTTAAAAACCATCCCAATGGTCGACCGATGATAAAGGAACGTTGGAAAGGAAGGAGAAAACATGGTTGGTGGACAACTTATGATGAAGGCGGAACAGAAGTAGGTAGAATGTATTATAAAAATGGCGTACATTTGGATGGAGAAGAGTTGAATAAATACCTGCAAGAGTTAAAAGAGAAAGGAATCAATCCGAACCAATAATATTTAACTCATAAGTGGATTAAATGACAAGATATTCAATATTAATAAGCTTAATTTTACTTGTTTTTTCTGCATGTAAGGAGAAAGTAAGCGTAGATTTCGGTTATGAATATTTTCCGATGAAAGAAGGTCATTTTGTTGAATACGATGTACTCGAAGTTTATCATGATGTGAACATAAGTCCCCAACATGATTCAGTGCGATATCGCTTAAAAACAAAGATAGGAGAAGAAATTCTTGATAACTCTGGGCGACTCGCAAGGAAGTTTTTTCAGTACAAGTATGATTTGATTACAGGAGAAATGCTAGAACAACGTGTTTGGACCAGAATTATTGATGAAGGCAGAGGAGAAGTTGTAGAAGAGAATCAACGGAAAATACGAATGGTTTTTGCTGTTAAAAAAGACGTTGAATGGGATGTAAATGCATTTAATCCAGAAGCTCAGCAAACAGCTTTTTATTCAGAAGTAAACGTAAGCAGAGTCATTAACTCCTTTAATTTTGAATCGACTGCTCAAGTTGATTATGATGATTTCTTTTCGCTTGTTGATTATCGAAAAATGTATGAGGTTTATTCTAAAGATGTAGGTTTGATAAAAAGAAGCTTTAAAGATTTAACCATCCAAAACTTTGATACACTTGATGTGCGAAAAGGCACAGAAGTTCATTATGAGCTTGTGAATTTCGGTCAAGAATGATTTTATCAGCTATAAATTGAATAGATACTGATTATTTACCGCCTTCGTTTATACGGAGTAAACAGTTTTTTTATCGACAAAGTCCATTTCAATATTTTGTATGTGCCTGATAACTAAAGGAGTTTTATTTAACTAAAGTGTTCTTTATGTTTTTATTATAGAAAGTATATCATTTAAGTATGTAAAACTTGCTAATTTTCGATAATTGACTTATATTTGCGCTTCGTAAAAAAGGGTGGAAAAGTTTTTACACTAAAAAGTGAAAAAAAATCTTCAAACCCTTGGCTAATTCAGAAAATATATATTTCTTTGCAGCCGCTTTTGTATTTAGCATAAACTATTTTTAATTATGTCACGAGTTTGTCAATTAACAGGGAAGAGAGTAATGGTAGGAAATCATGTTTCCCACTCTAATATTAAAACAAAACGTAAGTTTTACCCTAATTTAGTAAAGAAGAAGTTTTTTCTTCCAGAAGAGAAAGAGTTTATAACCCTTCGAGTTTCAACGTCTGCATTGCGTACTATCAATAAAAACGGTATTACTGCATGTGTTAAAGAAGCAAGAGCGAAAGGATATTTAAAATAGTCAATAACCATATAGCGTTATTCACTAGGAAAAAATTATAAGATGGCAAAAAAAGGAAACAGAGTTCAAGTTATACTAGAGTGTACTGAACATAAAGAGTCAGGTAAGCCTGGAACTTCAAGATATATCAGTACTAAGAATAGAAAAAATACGCCTGAGCGTTTAGAATTGAAGAAATTCAATCCTATTCTTAAAAGAATGACAATTCATAAAGAAATAAAATAGTTGAGTTATGGCAAAGAAATCAGTAGCATCGATACAAACAGGTGGTGGTAAAGCAAACACTAAGGTTATCAAGATGGTGAAAAACGAAAAAGGATCTTATTCTTTCCGTGAAGAAATAGTTCTTAACGAAGAGGTTAAAGAGTGGTTCGCTAAATCTAAATAATTAAGGCGTTCACAACCATTAATAATATTTATAATTAGCTTCTTGCCTTTGGTAGGGAGCTTTTCTTTTTTTTAATGATATGGCATTATTTGGATTATTCTCAAAGGATAAAAAGAAAAAGCTAGACGAAGGTCTTGAAAAGACAAAAGAAAGCTTTTTATCTAAACTGACACGTACCGTTGTTGGTAAGTCAAAGGTTGATGAAGATGTTCTTGATGAATTAGAGGAGGTTTTGATTTCTTCTGATGTTGGTGTTCAAACTACAATTAAGATCATTGAACGAATAGAAGCGCGTGTAGCCAATGAAAAGTATGTAAACGCAACAGAACTTCAAGGTATTCTTCGAGAGGAAATCGCTGGCTTATTGGAAGAAAACAATACAAGTGATATAGACTTCGATATTCCAAAACATCCAGATAATAATCCACACGTGATTATGGTCGTGGGTGTAAATGGTGTGGGTAAAACAACTACCATCGGAAAACTTGCTTATCAATTTAAGGATATGGGGAAAAGCGTAATGCTAGGAGCTGCCGATACTTTTCGTGCTGCTGCCGTAGATCAGTTGATTATTTGGTCTGAGCGTGTTGGTGTCCCTATCGTTGAACAAGGAATGCAAGCAGATCCTGCTTCTGTTGCCTTTGATACTTTGCAAGCAGCAAAAGCTCAGGGAGTAGATGTTGCAATAATTGATACTGCAGGAAGATTACACAATAAAGTTAACCTGATGAACGAGCTAACAAAAATTAAACGGGTGATGGAAAAAGTTATTCCGGGTGCACCTCATGAAATTTTGTTGGTTTTAGACGGTTCTACTGGCCAAAATGCTTTTGAACAAGCCAAACAATTTTCAGCTGCTACAGAAATTAACGCTTTAGCGATTACAAAATTAGATGGAACAGCCAAAGGAGGTGTTGTTATTGGTATTTCTGATCAAATGAAAATTCCAGTGAAATATATAGGTGTCGGAGAACAGATGAAGGATTTACAAGCATTTAATAAAAAAGCGTTTGTTGACTCTTTATTTGGAGAATAGTTTAACTTTTTTTGCTCCATTTCAATTTTACTTTTTTACTTTGCAACTAATTATATTTAAAACACATTAATTTTATATGAAAAAAATATTTTTTATCCCAGTAATAGCGCTTTTTGTAGCATGTAACTCGACTCCTAAAGATGCTTCTGAAATCGATTTAGAAGATTTCGAACAGCGTATTTCTTATGCTTTAGGTGCAGATATGGGAACGAACTTTACAAATGTCCCAGAAGAAATCTTTTCGCTTTTAAATAAGGATGAATTAGAAAGAGGTTTTTATGAGTTCTTAACGCAGAAAGAACTAAAAACAGTTGAATGCCGAGGAATACTAGAATCTGCCTTGTCAAGTCCTACTGGAATAGATACGAGTAAATACAATATGAAAGTAATTTCTCATTGCTATGGATCTATTTTTGGAGAAATGATGAGAAATTCATTAGTTGCAAAGAACGCGATGGATAAAGTAAATCCAGAGATCGCAAGAATTGGTTTCGCTAATTCATTGGTTGGCTCTGATACTTTGATTGGTGTGGAAGAACGTCAAACTATGATTATGAACTTTAATAATGACTTAAATAAGTTTGCAGGTGAAGACTTCATGATAAAAAAAGCAAAAGAATTTCCAGATGGAATTAAAAATGATGATTATATCTTAATCGAAAATAAACCTGGAACTGGTGCTCTAATTGATTTGTCAAATGAGTACAATATCGTATATACTTTGACAAATATTGCTGGTGATACAATTATCTCAACTTATCAAAACCCATCACTTCCTGAGGCTCAAAATGCGCAGGTTGTAAATGGAGACGATATCGTTTTCCCACAAGTATGGAAAGATGCAGCTAAGCACATGAAAGTTGGTGGAGATTATACGATTTACTCATCTTACGAATTGGCATTTGGAGAAGAAGGATTACGTGCCCCAAATTCACCAAACTATGTTATTCAACCTTTTGCTGCCGTAACAATTCATTCTAAAGTTCTAAGTCAAAATGAACGTTTTGCTGGAGTTAAAGAAAAAGGAAAAGAGGTTATTGCAGAGGCTAAGAAACGCCCAAATACAGTTGTTGATCCTTCAGGATATATTTTAACAACACTTGAGGCAGGAAAAGGAAAACAGGTGAAAGAAGGAGCGGATGTTCAAGCACACTACATTTTGTCTAACTCTAGCGGCGAAGTAATCGAAAACAGTTATATGGGATCAGCGCAAAACAATCAGCCAGCACCTTCATTTTCTTTGAAAAGTGTGGTTACAGGATGGCAATTGGCAATTCCTAAAATGAAAGAAGGAGGACGTTATAAATTGGTTCTTCCTTATGATCTTGCTTATGGTGAACAAGGAAATCAAGGGATTCAGCCTTATGAAACTTTGACTTTTGAAATTGAAATAATCAAAACAGGAGAGCCTGGTTCTTTAGTTCAGCCACGTCAACAACAGCAGCAACAATTCTCTGAAGAACAAATGAGACAACTTCAAGAACAGTTACAACAACAACAAGGACAATAATATTATTTTGAGGAATTGAACACTTCAAAAGCAGTTTTAGAAAAGGTTCGTCTATCCATTGGGAAAGGCGAACCTTTTTCTTTTGATATTCAAAGAGATGATCTCATTGATCCTATTATCTCAGGAAATAAATGGCGAAAATTAAAGTATAATCTTTTGAAAGCTGAAGAGCTATTCAAATTAGGAGTGCTGACATTTGGTGGTCCATTCTCTAATCATTTAATAGCAACAGCTAAAGCCGCTCATCACTTTAATTTAAAGTCTATTGGAATAGTTCGAGGAAATGAACTTAACCAGGATAGTAATGCTACACTAAAAGCATGCCCAGACTTCGGTATGAATTTAATCTTTATTTCACGGTCTGAATATCAAAGAAAAGATGATCCCTATTTTTTAAAGGAATTATCGAGTAAGTATCCTGATTATTTCATTGTTCCAGAAGGAGGGAAGAATTATTACGGGGTAATTGGTTGTCAGCATATTTTAAAAGAGACGGATAACGATTATGACCACATATACCTCGCAGGTGGAACAGGAACGACTGCGGCTGGAGTCGTTCTAAGCGTTCCTGATAAAACTACCGTAAATCTTGTTTCAGCGCTTAAGGGCGACTTCCTTGAGAAGGAGATAAAACAATTGCTTTATCTTGTATTGAATGATAATCAACTTGTAGATGAATATATGCAGCGTTTGAATGTTGTTAATGATGGTCATTTTGGAGGGTATGCAAAAGTGCCTGAAGAACTGCTTGATTTTATAAACACTATTTATTCGAAAATCCAATTGAAACTGGATCCAATTTACACAGGAAAGGCATTTTATAAGTTAGTGAATGATTTTGAAAATGGAACCATTAAAGTGAATGATAAGGTTTTGTTTATTCATACAGGAGGGCTTCAAGGCGCTCAGACATGGAAAGATAAAATTGATTTTCTTTAATGTATTGTAATTTGAACTTAAATAAAAAAGGTTGACTTGAAGGTCAACCTTTTTTTGCTAAACTATACTACAAAATACACTTACTTTTATTTGTGTTAACAAACTAGGGGTAAGCTCCCTCGTGTTTTAAACACCTTTTGATTCAGGAAAGGTATATCTTGTTAAACAATCATTTTATGGATTAATCCCTATTACGTTTGTTTTATTTCAATTTCTTATTTCAAACATAGTGATTAATAATTGTTTGAAATGGTCCAAACCAGTGACTGGTGCTTTTAAGTTTCCGAAGGGGTGCTTTAACTTATCGAATGAATCTTTTTAGAGGCTTAAACAACGGATTTATACCGTAAAATGAAAAGTAGCTGTATCAAAAATGTGGGAAATGCAAGGCATTGAAAAATAAGTTTTCATTTTTCAACTCACCCTGAGTCTTGAGGATGAGAACGACAGGAGAATACTGAAGTATGTGATTTAGTTCGAAATTTGAAATCATAGCCCGAGCTGAGTTTATCGAAGTTCAGTGGTTTCTCAATTTTGAGACATCTACTATGGGATATATGTTTCTTTTACTAGAACTGTCTATTCATTATTTGAACTTCAGATACGGTGAAATAAACGCCAGCTATAATAGATAGTCCCACAATAACAAGAGTTAAAATAACTAATGTTTTCCAATACAGGTAAAAGCTTTCGGCAAATTTATCCATATTAAATGTTCCTCGATCTATGCTGTTGGCTACTTTTAAAAGCAATACAGAAATATAAATACCTATTCCATAAATTACCAAATAAAGAATTCCTACTATAGGAATAGCGAAAAGTGAGAGGATACCTACCAAAACACCTAGGGAAGACCCGATAATACCGAGTATTGCAACTGCTTTAACCCATCCTGAGGCTTTGTTTAAAAATGTCTTAGCAGTTGGTGACACTGTTTCTTGATGAATTGAATTGGTGTCTAGGTTGTGTTCATCTAAATTTTCCATAGTTTTTAATTTGATTAGTTGTTAAATATAAGATAATTACTAAATATCTAAATGCTGATAAACTTCATGAAAATAAAAAAGCCAACTAAAAAGTTGGCTTTAATATAAAAAGTAAAAAGTGTTAGTCTACTTTATATTTGTCTAATTCTTTAAAAGCTTCTTCGAAACCTTGTGCTCCAGCATCCATTACTGCTCCAACAAACATAATTGCAACAACAACGATAATTACAGATAGAATTACTCCGATAATACCTGTTATCAATCCACCTGTCGCTGCACCTGATCCACCTAAGTTAGAATCTGCTTTGATTTTACTTTTAGCAACTAAAGCTAAAACAATAGCTAAAATTCCACTAATAACACCAACAACCCAGAAAAAACATAGTACTATAGATACAATACCTAGTACTAAAGAAGCTGTTGCCATTCCATTACTTGCCTTTGGCGTGTTTACATTTTCACTCATAAATAAATAGTTTATAGTTAATAAGCAACAAACCTAACAAAAAACTTAATATGTCTGCTATTAACATTTTTTAAGTTTTCAACATTTATGTTTAAAACATCTTTGTTTAGCGGTGGATTGGTTGATATTGATGGTCTTAAGGACAGGTTTTAGACAGAAAAAAAGGAGTGTAAAAACACTCCTTCTGATTAAATCACTAATTTCCAGACTAATCTAGTATAATAATCTCATTAATGGTGTCACCTTCCTTAATTTGGTCAATTACATCAAGTCCTTCAGTAACTTTTCCAAAACATGTGTGATTCCCATCTAAATGTGCTGTATTGTTTCTACTATGGCAAACAAAGAATTGTGATCCACCTGTGTTTCTTCCCGCATGTGCCATTGATAAAACACCTCTGTCATGGTATTGGTTGTCTCCATCTAATTCACAATCGATAGAATAACCTGGTCCACCTGCACCTGTTCCGTTTGGACAACCTCCTTGAATTACAAAGTCTGGAAGTACACGGTGCCATTTTAAACCGTTGTAATAACCGTCTTTTGATAGTTTTACAAAGTTCTCTACCGTTTTTGGAGCATCTTTATCGTAGAAGTCCACGTGCATATCTCCTTTGTTTGTTTTTATAATACCTTTCATAATATTCAAATTTTTCAGCAAAGATACAGAAAGCTTCACTATATTCTAAATTTTCGCTATTAAATCCCTGAATTATTGTATTCCTAATTTTCTTCTAAAACTACTTCATGATTTTTTAAAACATTATCCTTTTATCTTTGTAGTAATACAAAGTCAGAAGATAGAATTATAATATGGAAAGAATTACGATTAACCGCAGAGCAACCACTTATTTTAGTGATTTGGCCAATCAAATAAATGACAATCAAAGCGCACTTCAAAAATATATTCAAACTCCATTTAGTTTAGAAGGATTTGAAAATCAAATTAACCTTAAGAAAGCGAGCTTTTCTGAGTCACAAAGAGATTTGCTGTATTCTGTTTTAAACAAACAAATGTCTGCTTATTTAGAGTATGAAAAGGTAAACAGCAATATTCAATTACTTAAAGAAGAACATACTTTTACCATAACAGCAGGACATCAATTGAACTTGTATGGAGGGCCAATTTATTTGGTGTATAAAATAATGGATGCCATTCGACTTGCTGAGAAGTTAAGCGAAAAATATCCTTCAAACCGCTTTGTTCCCGTTTTTTGGATGGCAACTGAAGACCATGACTTTGCAGAAATTAACCACATCCATTTATTCAACGACACCCTTTCTTGGGACGCTCAACAAAAGGGACCAGTAGGAAGATTTTCTTTAGGTGAAATTCAAGATTTTAAAACTGAAGTATTGGGTAAATTTGGTAACAACCCAGACTTTGCCGCTTACTTGGATCAGTTTTATAAAAATGGAAACCTCGCCGAAGCAACAAGGGAGTTTTTAATGAGCTTGTTGGGAGAGTATGGGTTAATCATTCTAGATGCTGATGATTCCTCATTAAAATCTTCTTTTGCACCCATTATAAAAAAAGAACTAGAAACACATTTCTCAGAAAAAGAGGTTGTTAAAACAACAGAAGCGCTAGAAAAAGATGGCTTTCATGGTCAAGCCATGGCAAGACCTGTGAATTTATTTTATATAAAAGATCAATTCCGTGAGCGTATTATTCCATTGGAGAATGGGAAGTTTGAAATAGGAGAGAAGACGGTTGAAAAAGCTGAATTAATGGACGATTTAGAACATCATCCTGAACGTTTTTCACCCAATGTTGTCTTGCGACCATTGTACCAAGAATTTATTCTACCTAATCTTTGTTATATCGGTGGAGGGGGAGAAATGGCGTATTGGCTTCAATTCAAGGGGATGTTTGATCAGACGGATGTTCCTTTTCCAATAATTAAGGTGCGTAATTCCATTCAATGGTTTGATAATGGAACAAATAAGAAAATTGAAAAATTAAACTTAAAATACACCGATGTTTTTGAATCGATTCATGTGATAAAAAAGCAGTTTGTAATTGATAATGCAGATGAAGATCTTGATTTTTCTGAATTGGATATAAGAACAGAAAGCCTAATTCAAGAATTAGAGAGTTCTATTGTTGCGATTGATAAAGGATTAGAAGGATACGCGAAAAGTGAATCCACTAAACTCCAAAAGCAAATGGATGGCGTTCAACAAAAAATGATTCGTCATCAAAAGAAAAAACATGAAGATGCAATGAAGCAAATTGATAGTATCTACGATCGTTTATTTCCGAATAATGGACTACAAGAGCGATACGAAAACATGATTCCCTACCTTGCTAAGTATGGGCCAAAAGAATTTATTCAAATGGTATACGATATTACAAATCCAGAAGAAGAAGGTTTGATCCTGGTAATAGAAGAGTAGGAATTAATGGTTAATTGTGAATGATTAATTATTAACGTATTTGGAGTTGTAGAATTAAACTTTAAGAATTTACATTGAGAAATAGGTGACTGAAGCTCTCGAATTCCCTATTACTTCTTCAATTTCAAATTCAAAATAATCTCATCTTCCCAGTCATAACAAGTTTCTTCGCAATTCTTATAGGATTCTCTTGAAAGTCTATCACTGTCAATAACCATCACTGTATCGCCCTCAACTAAGTATTTAGCTGTCGCGGTGTAGCGTTCATTTATTGGCATCAGATAGTATTCAACATTGTTGGTGGTGTGAAATTTATCATACAATTCACCATTGTCCATATTTCCGATATAAAACCTCACTTCAATAGGGGTAGAGGACGGATTGGTAGATAATTCAAGTTTAACATATAAATCATCAGGAGCTTCAGTATAGCAGATTATGTTTATGTCACAAATATCGTCTTTTGTTTTTGAGCAAGAAGTGCTAAAGAGGATGATTCCAACAGCAAGAAGCGTAATTTTTATTGAATTTTTCATAATAGATAATCTTTATTGTTGTTCGTCTTTATTTATGTAAAGACTTAATTTTAGGTTAAAAGTATGTGGATGTGCGTATGGATTTTGATTGAAGTATAAATACCCAACTGAAAATCTTGCAATCTTTGAGAACTGCCATGCTATTCCACCTCCTGGTGTAAGTCCAAAATCTTGATTTCGGTTTTTACTTAATCCTTTATAGGTTCCATAAAAGTATCCTGTTTTCAAAATACCATATAATCCTATTTTACTATTGTTATCAAACTCTAAAAAATAGAATCGTTTTTCTAGGTCAATAGAAAATTGGACTACTTTTTCTTCAATTTGCCAATACAAATTATCAGACTCCTTGAAGTAAACCGTTTTATAATAAGGTCTGAAGCTTCCGTTAAAAGTGATACTGAAATCGTATCCCAACTCTTCTAATCCTATTCCGAAATCAAATAAAAAATCCTGGTGATTGAAAAATGTCCCCAAGTTTATCCCGAATTTAGGTTGGAAATAACTGACAGCAAATGGATTGATGGCTAGTGGTTGAGCAAATGTCTTTAGTGGATTAACGGTTAAGGAAAATATAAATAAGATACTGAAAACCACCTTGCGGCCTTTATTGTGTAGCATAAATACGAATGTTAGTTACTTTTTAATTATAGGATGTAAATTTAATAATTTTAAAACAAAGATATTCAAAAAACATTCCAATTGTTAATATGCTTAATAACAAATACTTATGGCGTCCTTTGAAAGCTAAATATTATAGCTTGAAAATATTTTATGGAGTGAAATAAGAAGGATTGATTTTTATTAAGAAAAGAGATGATCTTGGAGTTATTAACTCATTTTTCTCTCCTTCTTAATGTTTTCATAGGCTTCTTGAATTCTCTGGAATTTCTCCTTTGCTCCTTTTTGATATTCTTCTCCCATTTGTGCTACTTTATCAGGGTGGTAGCGAAGGGCCATTTTTCTGTATGCTTTTTTGACTTCTGCATCGTCCGCATCTTTTGTGGTTCCAAGTACCTTGTAATCGCTTTCAGTATCTCGGTGGAACATGTTCTGAACGCTTGTAAAGTCCATGTTTGGAATCCCCATCATTGCAGCAATGCGCTGTAGGATGTTCATTTCTGCAGTAGAAACTGATCCATCGGCTTTTGCTATTCCAAATAGATAATGCAATAATTGAACGCGTACTTCTGGACGTGTTCGTGTACGTACATCATTACAAATTTCTTGAATTGGAAGTGCTTGTGGTTGATCAATAAATGTTTTTAGCGTTTTCAGATGTGAAGTGGTGAACTGGTCGCCAAACTGCTGTTGTAAAAATGATTTTACATATTCCAATTCTGATTTCATGACTTTGTCATCCGCCTTCATTACAGCAGCTGAAAGTGCCAATAACATCGTTGGAAAGTCATAGCGCTGTGTTTGACGTTGATAAAAATCAAAAATATCTTGGGAAGAACGAAAGTTCTGACTCCTTTGTCCCTGTCCTTGTGATTGGTTTTCATTTAAAAAACTAGCTGCACGAGAAAAATTATCAATAAATGTCCCGATTAAAAAACCTAAAAATGCTCCGAAAAAACGAAACCCTGTGAGGTAAAATCCTAATCCTGCTCCAATCCACTTAAAATATCCTGTCATAACACTAAAAAAAGGAGTGGGATTTATTGCCCACTCCTCTGAAATTTATACTAATTCTATACTTCTATTTACGAAGTTTGTTAACGCTTCTCCTTTTAACATGCCTTGAGAAAGCATTGCTAAATCGGTAAGTTGTTTCGCTTTTTGTGCTTGTTCTTTACCTTTAGCGGCTAAAATACTTGAAATTTTCGGATGATTGCTATTCACAATCATGTTATAAGTTTCTGGAAATGCTCCAAAGAATCCTGCTCCACCCATCGCTTGTTGTTCTTTCATTCTTCTAATGAACTCAGGTTGTGTAACTACGATTGGTGCGTCACTTTCAGACATGCTTTCAAATTGAACTTTGAACATGTCTTTATTTACAACGCCTTCAAATACAGGTTTCAATGTCTCTTGTTCTTTTTCACTTAATTTAGAAGGAATAACTTCATCTTTCTGAATTAACTTATCTAAAGTATCTGCATCAACCCTAGCAAAACTTACATTTTCTAAAGACATTTCCATTTTCTGGATCCAGTGTGAAACCAGCGGCCCTTGTAACTCAATGACTTTGTAACCTCTGTCATTTGCAGATTTCACAAAACTGTATTGCTCTTCTTTACTGTTCGTGTAAAGGAAAATTGTTTTCCCGTCTTTATCTGTTTGTGTTGCTTTAACTTCTTCTTTAAACTCTTCTGGAGTAAGGAATTTGCCGTCAGTTGTTTCCATCAAGTGAAAAGCTTTAGCTCTTTCAGCAAATTTATCATCAGATAACATTCCATATTCAGAGAAAATACGTAAATCACCCCATTTTTCTTCGAAGTCCTTACGGTCTGCGTTGAACATTTGTTTCAATTTATCAGATACTTTCTTAGAAATATGTGCACTGATTTTCTTTACATTGCTATCGCTTTGTAGGTAAGAACGAGAAACGTTCAACGGAATATCTGGAGAATCAATAACACCATGTAAAAGTGTCAAAAACTCAGGTACAATCTCCTCTACATTGTCTGTAATGAAAACTTGATTCGAATACAATTGAATTTTGTTCTTCTGAACTTCTACATTTTCCTTGATTTTCGGGAAGTATAAAATCCCCGTTAAGTTAAATGGATAGTCTACATTCAAGTGAATATGGAACAATGGATCTTCAATTGTTGAAGGATATAATTCTCTGTAAAATTGAGTGTAATCTTCCTTCTCTAATTCAGCAGGCATAATTGTCCATGCTGGAGTTGGGTTGTTAATTTGATCAGGAACCTCTTGTGAAACTTTTTTAATGTTTCCTTCTTCATCTTTTTCTCCTTTTGGATCCTCGATTTGCACTGTACGTGTTCCGAAAATCACTGGAATTGGTAAGAACTTACAGTACTTATCTAAAATCCCACGGATTCTGTGTTCTTCTAAAAACTCTGCTGATTCTTCATTAATATGTAAAATAATGTCTGTTCCGCGAGTTGTTTTCTTAGCTTTTTTAATGGTGTATTCTGTAGTACCACTGCTTTCCCATTTAACTGGCTCTGCATCGTCGTAACGACCCAAAGTAATGATCTCTACTTTCTCAGCAACCATGAATGCAGAATAAAATCCTAATCCAAAGTGACCAATAATTGATTCTTTACTGTCTGAATCTTTATATTTCTGAACGAATTCTTCTGCTCCAGAGAATGCGATTTGGTTGATGTATTTATCAATTTCATCAGCCGTCATTCCAATCCCATTATCTCTAATGGTTAATGTTTTTGCCGCTTTATCTAAAATAACCTCAACCTTTAATTCTCCAACTTCTTTATCATATTCTCCATTTTTGGATAAAACTTTTAGTTTTTGAGAAGCATCTACAGCGTTCGATACCAATTCACGCAAGAATATTTCGTGATCTGAATACAAAAACTTCTTTATGATCGGAAATATATTTTCCGTCTCTACATTAATATGACCTTTTTTCATTCTATTTTGATTTTATGTTGACGATTCCCTTAGGTCAATCTTTATGCCACTGGCTTTAAACTGTCAAAATGGCAAGATTGTTCGGTTTTGGTGTTCTTCGTACTGACTTTATGGAGTTTTGGTGTTCTATAAATTCGAAGCCATAATCTCCATTCCAAAGTATCGTTGATTCCATTTATAAAAGAAATTAGAGTTCAACATTCCTGTTTTTTAGTTTCACCTCTACAAAAGATGAATTATATTTTACGCTCACCAATCCCCAATTTCACAAAAGATATGATTATTTTCGCAATCAATTGAAATTAGAGAAAATGTCAAAAAAACGTCCGCTGATCTTAATTACAAATGACGATGGAATTCAAGCCAAAGGATTGAGGTGCTTAATAGAAGCTGTAGAACCTTTTGGAGATATTGTTATTGTTGCTCCAGACAAACCACAATCGGGAATGGGACATGCAATTACTGTAAATGATGTCTTGAGGCTTGATCGTTCACCATTGTATGAACAATATAAAGCTTATACATGTACTGGGACTCCCGTTGATTGTGTAAAGTTGGCAATCGCAGAGGTGATTAAAGGAAAACCAGATTTATTGGTTTCAGGAATTAATCACGGAGAAAATAGTGCATCAAATGTGTTGTATTCTGGAACAATGTCAGCAGCGGTAGAAGGTGCGATGGAAGACATTCCTTCAATTGGATTTTCACTTTTAGATTTTGATTCAGATGCTGATTTTACGGGTTCTCAATGGGCTGTAAAGGAAGTTGTAAAACGTGCTTTAAATGGAGATTTCCCTAGAAGCATTTGTTTGAATGTCAATATTCCTCAACTAAAAACTGAAGAAATTAAAGGCATACGAGTTTGCCGTCAAGCCAAAGCATATTGGAAAGATAGCTTTGACAAAAGATTTGATCAGTTTGGAAAACCATATTATTGGTTAAAAGGTGATTTTAACCGTGATGATTGGCGAGAAGATACCGATATTTGGGCTTTAGATAATGGATTTGTGAGTATTGTTCCTACTCAATTTGATATGACAGCATATCACGCAATTAGCGAAATCAATGAGTGGGAATTTTAAGATTAAATTATAAAAATGGGAATTATAAATAAATTAGGAAGGAAGTTAGACAATCGGAAAATGGGAATTATTTTCGGAATTGTTTTACCGATTATAGGATTTCTTATCTTTTGGCAGTGGAAACATAACGAAAGATCGCTAAGTGACCTTTATCGTTTTATGTCCTCAACTTCTAACAATAGAAATGAGTTATTGATTTTCCCCATCATTCCTAATTTGCTCTTGTTTTATTTTGCGAATTTTCAATGGCGTTGGGATCGTTTTACAACTGGATTAGTCGGTGTAACGATAATTTTAACAGTAATTATTGCTTTATTAATACTTCTGTGAAAAAACTTTATATCATAGCTGGGGAGGCATCGGGTGATTTACATGCTGCAAATTTGATGAAAGCAATGCTAGATCAAGAGGCAAATGTAGACTTTCGCTATTGGGGTGGAGACAACATGGCAGCGGTTACTGGAAAACCAGTAAAACATATTTCTGAACTTGCTTTTATGGGGTTCATAGAAGTTCTAGCAAATTTAAAAACCATTTTAACGAATATAAAGTTCTGTAAAAAAGATATTTTAAGTTATAAGCCAGATGCTTTGGTTCTGGTAGATTACCCCGGATTTAATTTAAGAATTGCAAAATGGGCTAAAGCACAAGGAATTCCTGTAATCTATTACATTTCACCGCAAATTTGGGCATGGAAGCAAAACCGTGTGCATACCATTAAAAAAGTGGTGGATCAAATGCTGGTAATTCTTCCTTTTGAAAAAGATTTCTATGCGAAGTTTGGTATGGATGTGACTTTTGTGGGACATCCATTGCTTGACGCGGTTGAACAGTTTATTGCGAAAACAGACAAGGTTGATTTGTATGCAAAACATGGCTTAGACAAACGACCTGTGATTGCACTTTTACCTGGGAGTAGAAAGCAAGAAATTAACACCAAGCTTCCGATTATGCTCGATAGTTTATCTCAATTCGATGACTATCAATTTGTAATTGCAGGTGCTCCAGCTTTACCGAGTTCTTTTTATGAACCTTTTTTGGAACATTCTAAAAATGTGCACTTGATTCATGGAGAAACTTATGATTTGTTGTCTATCGCGACAGCTGCACTGGTGACTTCTGGAACCGCAACTTTAGAAACTGCTTTATTTGAAGTGCCTGAAGTGGTTTGCTATAAAGGTTCTTCGATTTCTTACCATATTGCAAAACGCTTGATTAAGGTGGATTACATAAGTTTGGTGAATTTAATTCTTCAAAAAGAAGCGGTTAAGGAATTGATTCAACATGAATGTAACGCAGAGCTCATTGAGAAAGAACTTCAATTGATTTTGCCTGGTCAACCAAAGCACGATCAATTAAAAAAGGATTATGCTGATTTGTTGAAAATTCTTGGAGAGGGGGGAGCAAGTAAAAAAGCTGCTGAAGAAGTTCTAAAACAATTACGAATTGATAATTAACAATTGATAACTACAATTGCGAATTATGAATTGACAATTAATAATTATTTTCGCTGGATGAAGCAGAGCTTATTGGTGTTTATTTTGTTTTTGCTTACGCAAACCGTCTTGGGAAGAGAGATTCGCATTGGGGTGTACCGTTCGCATAACATTCAACGCATCGATTTTTCATATTACGAAGGCAGCTATATGATTTATGGAGATACTGTTGCTTTTGGAGCTTTGTTGCCCAATGAGTTTGTTTCCATTACAAAAATTGGAGATAAAGTTGAACTTAAAAAAGGTGTTCGAATTTTAGGAACCTTTAAGAAAGTGACTTTAAAACCAACAGGTAATCACTTTGCTTTACGCCTGAGACCAAGAAGTCCGGTGCTCAATGAAAGAAAATACCATGATGGATTTGAAATATTTTCAGGCAAAAAAGGATTAACGATAGTAAACGACGTTTCCTTTGAACATTACCTTGGAGGTGTCGTTGAATCTGAAGGTGGAGGAGGAAAACATATCGAATACTATAAAGCCCAGGCAATTATTTCCCGAACTTATGCTTTGAAATATTATAAAAGACATGCTTCAGAAGGATTTAATCTTTGTGATCAAGTTCATTGTCAGGCCTATTTTAATAAATTAATTTATACTGATGATATCCGAAAAGCTGTAATTGCAACTGATGGATTGTACATCGTTGATACTGTTACGTATCAATTGGTCGAAGGATTTTTTCATGCAAATTGTGGGGGGCAAACCAGCAGTTCAGATTATGTGTGGAGAGAAAACATCCCTTATTTACAGCCTTTTAAAGATACGTTTTGCATTTATACGCGACAAGCAACATGGGAAAAAAGAATTCCTAAAGTCGAATGGCGTAATTTTCTTGTCAATAATTATTTCTATCCCATTGAAGATAGTTTTTATAAAGAAATTATTTACACGTTTGAACAAAATGATAGAAAAGCATTTTATTTGAGTCCACATTTAGGAATTCCTTTACGTGACCTGCGTTATCAATTTAAATTGAAATCAACTTTCTTCTCATGTTATCCTGAAGGACAAGATGTCGTTATAAAAGGACGTGGCTTTGGACATGGTGTAGGGTTGTGTCAGGAAGGTGCAATGAATATGGCGAAAAACGGACTAAATTATAAACAAATTCTCTCCTTCTATTTTGAAGGGATTCAATTCAAACATTATTTTGAAAAGATGTTCTTTAATCAGTCTCCTTATAATGTGATTGATTTTTAGCAATAAAAATCTTGAAGGCTAAAGTTGTTATAGATTGTGTGAATGGATTATCGTTTTAAATCAATAATCCAATACCCATAAATCAATTGGTCAAAATGATCTCCATCTATAGTTGGGTAAAAACCACTACTTTAAAATATTTTTGAGACCTCTCTTTAAACTACGTTCTAGGGTATCAAAATCACCATCTTTTTTGCAAATGGTTTTTATCTTGCTGAAGAGTTCTGAAATCTGCATTTCGGTCATCTTTAAATTTGTGACGGCAGCTTGTATTTTCTGAATAGTTTGATAATCGTTATCATTCTTAAACTCTTTCTGCATTTTCTTGAAAATATCCTCACCTACATTCTTTTTGATATAATCTTTTTCCTCAACTGTTTGATTAAAGTCAACATTTGCGAAGTAGATTAAGGTGTAGGCCTCAAGTTCTTTTTTGCCCCATTTACTGATTGATTCTTCCATGTCCTAAAGTTTAGTACACTAAGTTAAGAATAATATCGATTAAAAACAGATGCTTATTGAATGTTTTAGTCTAAATAAATGACTTAAAATCTTGCTTTTTATCTCTCAACTTTATTTTCATTCAGCTTACAGTTATTGTTGGAAACACCTATAAATATGTTTTTCTTCAAGCTAAACAAAATAGTGATAATCAAATTGTAGACTAATTAGAAGTTAAGCTTTAGAGAAAACTCCATCCTTAAACCCAATCAAGTTTTCATCCATCATCCAATTCAATAAACCAACGAGGTGATGTCGTTCGAGTCCTTTTATTTCAGCCAAAAAATCCTCTAAACTGTATTCTTTTTCTGCAATCAAACCTTCAATAATACCTTGTAATTCCTGTGAACTATAATTGGACTTGTCTTCTGCCAAGCAAACATCACATTTCCCACATGGCTTGCCTTCTTGTCCAAAATATTTTAAAAGTAAAATAGATCGACATACAGGTTGCTGAACAAAATCGAGCATGCTTTCTAACTTTTTAAACGCTACTTCTTTTCTATTTTGATACACTTTTTGATCAATTCGCATGTATTCATCAGGTAAACGCTCATGTAATAAGGTGACTTGTGGAAGTTCTGATTGCCATGAAATATCTGCTAATCCTTGTTTTTCTATGTATTGTAATTCTTTATGAACTTGTGCTTTTGACTTTTTTAGTTGTTGGGCAATTCGGTTTTCATTGACTTCGTAATAATTCGAAAAGATACCCGTATTACTGCGTGATAAAAATGAAATCAATGGATCATATTGCTCATTTTTTAGCTGGAAGTTGTAAAGCGTTTTATTGCTTACAATAAACTTGACTTTTGTTGGATGAAAAACAGCTTCGTTAAATAATATAGAACCATTAAGCTCCAATATTTTTAAAGCATTGTAGGTAGGAACAGGTTCAAAATCATATTTTTTCACCAATTCCTTAATGTCTAATCCATAACTTTCATTTACTCCCGATCCAATTGCAATGCTAAAGTGGTTGCACAAGGCACGGTATACAGTTTTTATAAAATCAATAGGAGGGAACTGTTGCTCTATACGTTGTCTCAATTTAATTAAATCAACTTGTGTATAGAATGCCATATTTCGAGAAGCCTTTCCATCTCTTCCTGAACGTCCTGCTTCTTGAAAGTAGGCTTCAAGGTTGTTTGGAATTTCATAATGCAAAACAAAACGAACATCTGGCTTGTCAATTCCCATCCCAAAAGCATTGGTTGCAACAATAATTCGTATTTCGTTATTAAGCCATGCTTCTAATTTTTTCTTTCTCTCATCCCCAGGCATTCCACCATGATAAACTCCAGCGGAGAAATTATGAGCAATCAAAAGTTTAGCTACTTCTTTGGTTTCTCTTCTGGTTTGACAATAAATAATTCCCGTCGAACCACTGAAACGCTTACATGCTTTTAGAATCGCATTTCGCTTATTTTCAACGGCATAAACTTCGTAGGAAATGTTGTCTCTCGTGAAATCTCCTTCAAAGTAATTGGTGTTGCGCATTTGAAGTTGCGTGATAATATCTTCACGGACTTCATCTGTAGCAGTAGCCGTAACGGCAATAAATGGTACTTCTGGATGAATTTCACGCAGCTTGTAAATTTCTAGGTAAGGTGGGCGGAAATCGTGTCCCCATTGAGAAATACAATGTGCTTCATCAATTGCAATCAGGGATACCTTCATTTGTTTAAAACGGGCAATAAAAATGTCTGTTTTAAGTCGTTCTGGAGAAACATAAAGAAAATCTAATCCACCGAACTTCGCATTGTCGAGAATAATATCAATTTCTCTTCTTGACATTCCCGAAGTAATTGCAGCTGCTTTAAGCCCTTTCGATTTTAGGTTTTTCACCTGATCTTGCATCAAAGCAATAAGTGGAGAAATTACCAAACAAATTCCTTCTCGCGCTATTCCTGGAACTTGAAAACAGATCGATTTACCTCCTCCAGTAGGTAACAAAGCAAAGGTGTCTCGTCCATTTATAGCACTTTGAACGATATCTTCTTGCTGCTTTCGAAAGCTATCAAATCCCCAATATTTTTTTAATGTTTCAACGGCTGTCAATGCGAAAATATTTATTTAACAAATGTAGCTAAAATTATAGCAAATTTGATAAGCGGTTAGCGAGTCTATTATAAAAACCGTATATTCGCAACATTATCAAAAAAAATATGGAAACATCAAAATATACGATTAAAACTACAAGAACCAATAATAGCAAAATCAACGAAGTAGATTGGGATAACATTCCTTTTGGGAGAGTCTTTTCAGATCACATGTTGGTAATGGATTATAAAGATGGAAAATGGGGTGAGCCTGAAATTATACCTTTTGGTGATATAGCTTTACATCCTGCAACTTCTGCAATTCATTACGGTCAGTCTATTTTCGAAGGAATGAAAGGTTACAGAACTGTAGATGGAGATCCAGTTGTTTTCCGTCCAGAAATGAATGCCCAACGTTTTAGAAAATCAGCACACCGTATGTGTATGGCTGATATTACTGAAGATTTGTTTTTATTTTGCTTGGAAGAATTGTTGAAATTTGATGATGAGTGGGTGCCTAAGAAACAAAGTAATTCTTTATATATCCGCCCATTTATGTTTGCTACAGATGGTTACACTGGAATTAAACCTTCAGAAACTTATCGTTTTATGATTTTCTCTTGTCCAGTTGGGTCTTACTACACAGATGCTATTAATGTAAAAATTGAAGAGAAATATTCTCGTGCAGCTGAAGGTGGTGTAGGTGCAGCCAAAGCAGCAGGGAATTACGCAGCGTCTTTGTATCCTGCTAAATTAGAGCAAGATAAAGGTTATCACCAGTTGATTTGGACAGATGCTAAAACCCATGAGTATATTGAAGAGGCAGGAACGATGAATATCCTTTTTGTAATTGACGGGAAGTTAATTACTCCAGCAGAATCTGATACAATTTTAGCGGGAATTTCTAAGCGCAGTGTTATTGAAGTAGCACAAGATTGGGGAATGCCAGTTGAGGAACGAAAAGTATCTGTGAAAGAAGTTATTCAAGCACTTGAAGAAGGCAGAATGTCAGAAGCTTTTGGAGCTGGAACTGCAGCAACGATCGCACCAATAAAAATGATCGGTTTCAGAGGAAAAGAATACCACCTTCCGGGAGAAGAAAAACGTACTTTCTCTAAGAAAGTGTTGGAAGAACTTGATAATATCAAATACGGAAGAATTGAAGATAGATTTGGTTGGGTAAAGAAAGTTTAATCAACCCTCAAATAATATTTTTAAAAACGACTCAATTCAATTGGGTCGTTTTTCGTTTGAAACGATAGTAATTCAAACGAAAACAACCAATAGAACCTTAAATAAGCTAATCTTTCACAAAAACTTCGAATAAAGTGAGCTTATTTTCCATTTAAAAGAAGATGCTTTAGAATTATCTTTATATTTTTGAACATCATGAAGAACTGGATTGTTATTTCCTTACTGACTTCTCTATTGTTGAGTTGTGGAATCTCTATGGGTGACCGAATAGATAATGGAAACTTAAGTGTTTATTTTCTTGAAGGAGTTTCCAAAGAAAAAGCAATTTCCTTTGCCAGGTATTGGAGAGACAATGGCTTTCTTGGAGATAGAAAGCAAGTGATTCAATTGGAAAATGATAGGAATGTAATAGTTGTAAAAATCATTGAACGTGAAATGTATCACGAAGATTTATTAACCATAACTGAAGAAGCTATGTTACAGCAACTTGAACGTGATTTGAAACAGGAGGTATTCAAGCAAGATACCGAAGTTTTAATTACCGATAATACCTTCCGACCAATATTAAAAAGATAATTATATGAAGATTTCAGGTTCGATATACTCTGATAAAAACAGAAGCTTAAAAGAAACAATTTTAGATTTAGAAGCGCATCAAGTTGATTTGTTACATGTTGATTGTAACGATGATCTTAGTGTTTTCGATGATATTGCTCAAATTAGAACATGGTGCGATATGCCAATTGATTTGCATATTATCACGGAAACCCCTGAGAAATACTTTGATTATTTAAGAAAGCACCCTGTTGAATACGTCACTTTTCAGTACGAACAATTAAAAGCACCTTTAGAAATTCCAGCAGATATTAAAGGTGAAATAGGATTGGCGTTGATTACTCCAACTCCAGTAACTGCCTTTGATGAATACTCTTCTTTTGATTTTGTGCTCTTTATGGCAACTATTCCAGGTCAAAGTGGTGGTGTGTTTGATCCAGAAAACTTTCGAAAAATCCGTGATTTCAAAAAGAAATATCCAAATAAAAACGTTCATGTTGATGGAGGTGTAAATGGAGAAGTCTCTTTTATATTGCGGAATATGGGTGTTCACTCTTCTGTTTCTGGGAGCTTTCTTTTTAAAGGCGCAAGTGTAGGACATGCATTAATGGATTTAACGAAGCGTGCAATCCAATCGCAATTTAAGATCAAAGATTTTATGATCCCATTGGAAGAATGTCCCGTAGTAAAATATGAAACGATTACTTTCAAAAAGGTGCTTGAAGCCATTGATAATGGAAAGCTAGGATTCACATTGATTGAAAAAGATAATAAATTTGAAGGGATAATTTCTAATGCTGATGTTAGAAAAGCAATGATTAAAAACTTTGAAGATATCGCTGGATTAGAAGTGACAGAAATGATTAATCACAATCCAATTACTATTGATGCAGATGCTAACGTTGATGACATGTTGAACCTTGTGCGTAAACAAAGTTTTCCTGTGATGTACCTACCTGTAATCAATTCAAACAATAAAGCTGAAGGAATTGTTACCTTTGTAAACTTAATTAAAGGAGAAATATGATTTTAAAACTCAATACGTCTGTTAATGCTGCTGAAGCGGCTCAATTAGCAGAAAAACATAAAGCATTTCACATTAATTATAATGGAGGTCAACACTTAATTACCTCTTCTTCAATGAAGATTGTACCAACGGAATTGACTTCTAAAGTTGATGAAAACTGGGTTTTTGAAAACGACATGCAATTGGCGTCAAAAGAGTTCCAAAAGAAAACACGCGAGATAAATATTGGTGGATTGACTATTGGTGGAGACACAAAAAATACAATTCTAATCGGTGGACCTTGCTCGGTAGAGTCTCTTGAACAAATTCAAGAAAGTGCGCAATTGATTAAATCTTTAGGTTTAACAACTTTGCGTGGTGGATGCTACAAGCCAAGAACAAGTCCATACAGTTTCCAAGGTTTAGGTTTAGAAGGCTTGAAGTTATTAGCTCAGATGCGTGAAGAACATGGTTTGAGTGTCATTACTGAAGTGAGAGACGCTACTCATGTTGATGACGTGATTGAGCACAGTGATATTATTCAAATTGGGGCAAAAGCAATGTATGATCAAGGGATTTTACGTGCTTGTTCTAAAATAAATAAACCGGTATTGCTGAAAAGAGGTTTTGGTTCAACATTACAAGAATTTGTTCAAGCAGCAGAGTTTATTTTGTCTGGGGGTAATGATCAAGTAATTTTATGTGAGAGAGGAATCAGAACTTTCGAAACCAATACTCGTTTTACACTGGACCTATGTGGTGTGGCATATCTTCAAGAATATACCAATTTGCCAATTATATTAGATCCAAGTCATGCTTTAGGTTACCGTTATGGAATTGAAAAGTTAGCAAAAGCTTGTGTTGCCATGGGAATTGACGGATTGTTAATTGAAGCACATCCAAATCCTGCAGTTGCAAAATCTGATGCTGCTCAGCAATTAACACATGAACAATTTATTGCTTTGAAGTCTGCAATTGAACCCGTAGCAGCAAGTGTAGGATATAAAATTGTATAATGAAGTTACTGACATCAAACCTTGAAGCCATTTTAAAGAGAAAGGGCAGTAGTTTATCACAGTTCTTAACTGAACATAATGTTGTAAAGGTTTCTGATTTGAAATTAGGGGAGGTAGAACTTTTCTGTTTTAGAGAAGGAATTGACTTCACCAATCTTCTTTCTTACAACTTAACAATAGACAAGCAGAAGTTGAAAAAACTTAAATTGCTTATCCTAGATGTTGATGGTGTGATGACTGATGCTGGAATGTTCTTTACAGAAAATGGAGATCAAATAAAAAAGTACAACGCCAAAGATGGAATGGCGATTATGGCTTTAAAAAAACATGGTGTTGATGTAGGTATTATCTCTTCTGGATTCAAACTTGAAATGGTGAAAGCTAGAGCAGAGTTGTTGAAAATCGAACACTTATATGTTGGAAGAGATCCTAAAATAGATATTTTGAATGCTTGGTGCAAAAAGCTGAATATTGACTTGTCAGAAGTGGGGATTATTGGGGATGATATCAATGATCTCGAAGTGATGAAAAGTGTTGGATTCTCAGCTGCCCCAGCTGATGCGGTTCCGGTTGTAAAAGAACAAGTCGATTTGGTTCTTCAGACAATAGGTGGGAGAGGTTGTGTACGCGAATTTATTGACAACTATTTATTAGACGAACCTTTACAAGGCAAGTCATAAATAGTTTATTGGTCTTCACAAATCTCCTTAGTAGGAACTTGTGTTGGTGATTTTAACGCTTGTTCAATCTTCTTTGCATTGATAAATGCCCCGTTTATACCTAATGTTTCTAAACAGTCATCAAAAGATTGATTTTTAAAAAAATCTTCTTTCTCTTTCCACTTCGGTATTTTTCTTTCTGTTAATTCCATGATTTCTATGTTTAGTTAGGGTAGAGCAATAATGGTTCCAAGTTTAATGTTTAATAAGAAAAGCATCCTCAAATTGAGAATGCTTTCTATAGTTTAATGTTGTAAAGTTAACTAATCCACTTGTAAAATCAGCACGCCCATCTGCGTGTTTAATCCCATTATTGGAGTGGCAGCATAGGTATTGTTATTGTAAACTTTTGTCATAGATTCTTTTGCGTCCACCAAGTCTTTGTTTCCAAAAACAGTTTCTTCATCCTTTTTATTTGTACTTAAGATGACATTTCCATTTTTATGATCTACTAACATTACTTTCTCTACATCAAAAGTTTTTAAAGTTTGTAGAAAGTATTGGTTTACTTGATTCATGTTCTCTGCAATCATTTCACTGCGTACGGCTAAAGCAAGCGTATTTGAAAGTTGTTTTATGTGCTCAACTTTTAACTTCTGAAGCTCTGTCTCATGTTTTTGAGTTAATGTTGTTATTTGCTTTTCATAATTCGAAACCGTTGAACGATTTGCAAAGTATCCCCAAGCTACACTAACAATAAGCAGTGTTAAGAGAAATAAACTTAAAAAGTGTCGTTTCCAAAATGGTTTTTTAGCGACTGTCTTTTTGTCAAAAGTGTCTGAATTTGAATTCTCCTCTTTTTTTACTGGTGTGTTATCTGTTGTCATTAATCTACTTTTTTCAAGGTTAAACTTCCTTTCGTTGTTTCAAGGATTAAATGTAAATCTTTTAAATGATATATTGGCTTGCCACGCAAAATTGTTAAGATTTCATTTTCAAGGTCTGAGGCTTCACCACAATACATTCTTGTTGATGAAAGCTGATCAATAATCATTTTATTGTATTCAAAATTTAAAATGCCATTGACTTGATTACATCCAGCGAATCCACTCATTTGTTGGGTAACAAGGTTGAATTCAAAATGTGGAAGCTCACGAGGGAATTGTTTTGCTGTTAGTTCTTTTCCATTTAATTTATAAAGCGCCCAAATATCGTGTAATTGAGGTGAGCCACGGTAGAATCCACATCCAGCATAATCGAAACCATCTTCCTCATTGATTTTCCGAATCATAATGTTGATTTTCTTTCCCGTTCTCATACATTCCACAACATCAATGCTTACATTAATTATGTGTGTTTCGTTTTGACTGAATATTTGAACTACATCTGCTCCCTGTGCAACTATTTTTTCATTGATATCAGAAGAAAAGCTAATGTTGTTTTCTGAATCTGTGAAAACAATTTCACCTCCAAAACGAACAGATAGTTTCCAAGAATCATTTTCTCCATTTGCATAAAAATCTACAGCAGTGAGTGAAGGGTGTTTCACTTCATCTTGATTTTTTGGGTTTTCCACTTTGACTTCAGTTTTAGTCTCGACTTTTTTAGGATTGCCACATCCAATGAAAAGTAAGAGAGAGCTTGATAAAACAATTGATGTAATAACTTTCATATTTCTTTTTCTATTTATTAAGGTAATCATTTTTGTCTAAATTAAGCCATTCTATTGTAGAATTTGCAAAAATATCTTCTTTAGTTTGTTGAGATAAATCACTATCCTCAATAAACTTACCAATTTCCAAATCACCTAATGGAAATGGATAATCAGAACCCAAACAGATTTTCATGCTGCCTTGCTTTTTAAGCATGTATTCAAGCATCTCAATATCGTGAGTAATGCAATCAATCCAAAATTTACCTAAATAATTTCTTGGGTTAACATCATTATCAATAGCCACTAAATCTGGTCTGCAATTAAATCCATGCTCAATTCTTCCAATAGTTGGAATAAAGGAACCTCCTGCATGTGAAAAACAAACCCTTAATTTCGGAAGTTTTTCTAATGTTCCACTGAATATTAAGGAACAAGCAGCACGAGATGTTTCTGCAGGCATTCCAACTAGCCAAGGCAACCAGTATTTTTCCATTTCATCAAACCCCATCATGTTCCAAGGGTGGATCATCACTGCAAGGCCTAATCGTTCACAAGCTTCAAAAATCGGAAAAAACCTTTCTTCACTTAAATTAAGTCCATTGATATTTGAACCAATTTGAACTCCTTTCATTCCTAATTTATGAATGCGTTCTAATTCTTGAATAGCCAATTCAGTGTCTTGCATCGGAATAGTTCCTAGCCCAATATAGTTTTTTGGGTAACGATTAACCAAATCAATAATGTGGTCATTTAAAAAACGACTTACTTCAAGTCCATCTTGTGGTTTTGCCCAATAAGAAAACATAACAGGAATAGTGCAAACAACTTGTACTTGCGTGTTAAAATCTTGATATTCTTTAATTCTGACATCTTCTTCCCAACAGTTTTCCTTAATGGTTCTAAAGTATTTCCCTCCTTGAATCATATCAGCCTTTCCATCATCTCTTCCTTCTAGAAAAATAAAATCTCCATATCCAAATTTCTTAGCCCAATTGGGAAGTGTTTTGGGAATAATATGGGTGTGCATGTCAATTTTTAGCATAATTAAAGTCTTTTTAAGCTTATGTCCACAAAATACCAAAAAAATATTTGATTTGATTTTAAAATTTAATGTTCATTTACACGATGACTGAATATTAGACCAATATCATAAGTATTTACATTATTAAGTATTAGGATAAAATCAAAAGCCTTATATTTGAAAAAATGAATAAAACAGACTATTTTTTAATTACTGTACTGCTTGTCTTCTTGATAAGTTCATGTGGGCCAGCAAGGTTTGTAGAGCCATTAGCGAAGAAAGAAAATGCTATTGCATTCGATTTAGGTGGGCCTATCGTTAGTGTTCCTAATGTTGCAACAACTCCACTTCCGTTTTCATCATTAACATATGGAAGAGGAGTCAGCAATAAACTTACGCTTCATGGAAGTTGGTACACAACCGCAGCTGTTTTCGGAGTAGCGCAAATAGGCGCAGGAGCGACATATGGCGTTTGGAAAAGTCAGAATCAAAAACACGGAGTTTCAACGATGCTAGGTTTTAATACAGCGGTGGATGTTTTTGAAAGTAATTTTAAGTTTTGGCCACTATTAGATGCACATTATTATTATAAATACAACTTGCGCTCTTTGAAACAAGATGATCTGTTGAATAAAGGTGGTCGTCCAGCAGCCAATTTGTTATATATAGGAATAGGAACTTGGTATGAGTTAGAACGCATTAAAGCACATGGCGAAAAACAAGAAGCATTTGTTATTCCTATGCTGAATATTGGTCACGATTTGAATTGGAAAAAATGGACTTTTAAAACGGAATTAAAGTTAATAGCTCCTTTCTCTTCTAATGAAGATATAGTTTTGGATTATGTTAGTATTACAGGTAAAAATGGCGCTACGGGTTTCTATCTAGGTTTAATCAGAAAATTTTAAGAAATGAAAAGTAAAGTGTTAATTACATTAATTACAATTCTGTTTATTTCTATGGGATGTAGAAAAAGATTAGATAGTTTTCTTTTTAATAATGATAATAGTATTTCCGAGTACAAGTTGGATAATTTTGGAGGTGAATTATCCTTAGATCTTCCGAACGAATATTATATTCCAGAAAGTGAAATTCATCAATTTACTTTTTCCATTGAAGACGAAGGCGAAATGCTTAATATTTCAGCAATATTTGTGGGGGATATCAATGCTATAAGTACAGATACAGTAATTTTATATTGTCATGGAAATAAAGACCATATGGATCATTATTGGCCAAGACAAAAGCTTTTGAGTTATGTTGGAAATCAGGGTAGATTCGGTGTTTTAATGTTTGATTATCCAGGATTTGGATTATCTGAAGGTGAACCAACAGAAGATAATATGTATGCTGCAACAGACGGTGCTTTAAACTGGTTGAAAGAAAAGGGATTAGAAAATGATCGCTTAATTGTATACGGTTATTCATTAGGAAGCGCAGCGACATGCAAATCGGCAGGGGACAAATCATTTGCTCTA
>Ga0209075_1000578_pt1 | contig 36064 bp, 27 predicted proteins | sample Stecom2011_FD_187523 | JGI IMG/M metagenome (GOLD analysis project Ga0209075, IMG submission 187523) | Agricultural soil microbial communities from Utah to study Nitrogen management - Steer compost 2011 (SPAdes) (version 2) | ecosystem: Environmental > Terrestrial > Soil > Agricultural land...
GAACAGTGCGTCATGAATGGTTAGATTTAAACATCTTTGACAGCATTGAACAGGCTCAAGAACTTGCTACACAATGGCTTTGGACGTATAACAACGAACGCCCTCACACTGCTATCGGAGGAGTACTGCCAAGGCAGTTATTACAGGCAGCTTAAATTCTACAAATGAGCACTGTGGAAAATGGGGGGGGGGAGTACACGATGCTATTACAAGTAAATGGAATTGTTGGCGAATACTGGGCAGAGTCAGTTAAGACACTTGCGGACCTCAAGCGGCTATTAAAGAAGTTGAACTTGAGTGATGCATTTGATGCTCGTTTAAAGCATGTTATGACTACATCTTCACCGAAGGCTTGCGCAACCAAGAATAAAGTAGCGATAGAAGAATTCATGGTTGTAATCGCTGTGAGAAGACCCTTCAACGTGATCGGCGTTGGAAGTCCGTGGGAGCTTTTTCCATATCGTGTGTGCTTTGCTGGTAGCTCAGAACGACTGGCCGATGATGTACCAGTTCATGCACCAATGATGATTAAATCCACCTGTCCCGCGATGCTTCGATCTGTATCTGGAGCAGATCAGGATACCGAGGTTATACCTATATCCTTTATTGGTTGTGGCAGTCTGGGTTCAAAGATGGCATTACATTTAGCCAAGAGTGGCAAATATGAATTTTCATTAATCGATGACGATATTTTCTCTAGCCACAATAATGCCCGTTACGGCGTAGTCGTGGATGGTTTTGATAGTATCGGCAGCCCTAAGGTGAATTTAATCGGTAGAAATATTCGGGCACTTGGTGCGAGTGTCGAAATACTAAATATTGATGTTCTGGAGTTGGGGAAAAGTAAGCCAGCTATCGTTGACAAAAAGTTTCGTTATATTCTTGATACAAGTGCGTCTTTGCCTGTGCGCTATTTCCTTGCTCACCACGCAAAGCTTTCTGCGTGTGTGATGCATAGTATTCTTTACGGTAAAGCTACAATGGGAGTGCTAGCTATTGAAGGAAAGGAAAGGTGCGTACGAGTTGATGACCTTATGGCGTACACCAATACTCTTTGTGTTAAAGACGATCGTGTTCAAAAAGCGATGTATGGTGGAACAATTACACGAGAAAGTTTTGGTGACGGTTGTAGTTCAGCGACAACAATTATGGATGACATTGGGCTTTCCGTTCTATCAGCGGCCTTAGCAGGGAAAACAAATCAGTATGCAACAGATAGCATCGTTCCGGATGAAGGCTGGATCAACATTGGTCACTTAGACAAAGATTATCAGCTTGATTGGAAAAGCCATGCATTACCCGCTACCTACGTTATTCCTAGAGATCAGCATTTTGGTTGGGAGATACGAGTGTTAGGGAATATAAGAGACAAGATAGAGCAAGAGTCGAAAGGCTCATCAGTTGAGCAAGGCGGTGTGCTGGCAGGCATGGTATGCCATCTATCAAAGACTATTTATGTAACTCTGATTGTACCGGCGCCTGATGGAACTATTCGCACACCAGTGCAACTTGATATTGCTACCGATGGTATTGCAAAAATATTTGAAGGTATTCATTCCGCAACGAATGGACAAATCACCTTTTTGGGTACTTGGCATAGTCATCCAACACCATCACCTCCGAGCCGTAAAGACAGAGATACATATGCAAAATTAACAAAAAATTATGATTTACCCGTAGTTATGCTGGTTTATACAGGGGGGCGCATTGAACGCGCTTAGTTAATGCTTAAAGAACTTTCTAAATACTTTGAACACTATGCCATACATGCTCGATTTATGCCTGTGTTCGTTATTCTTTTTCCTTTAGTGCTCACTGTTTTGGCATGGTACCCACAGGCCAAAACGATACTGGGTGGGGCAATGACTCTGCTTATCAGTTTTGGGGTTATGTCGTTTTTATCGATCTATATTTCGAATCTTGGCAATGATTTACAGGATAGATACTTCAAAAGCTGGGGTGGAGCTCCTTCGACCCTGTTGCTTTTGCCTAGTAATAAAGAGTTGGATAGATATACAAAACAACGGTATTTCATTTGGCTCAATAGAAAATGCGGCGGATTGGATTTTCCAGAAACTTTAGACGCTCAAGTTGAAAGCGAAGAGCTTTATGAAAAAATCAGAAGCGCAGGCAATTACATGCGTGAGTACACAAGAGATAGAAAAGTATACAGTCAAGTGTACAACGATAATGTTGCTTATGGTTTTGCTCGGAACATCGTTGCGATAAAAAAAATGGGCTTGGTACTTTCGTCGATCTCACTAGTATCAAGTGGGCTATTCTTGTATTTTTTCACAAAAATTGATCTTCACTACACAATTAATTATATGGGTGTGATTGCTTTATTTTCCTCCGCCATATGTTTGTTAATTCTCGCGGTGGTGCTGAATGAAAAATTCGTAAAGCGCAGAGGGTATCGATATGCACGAACTCTGTTTGAGACGTGTGACAAATGATATCAGATATAGATCTAACATCTGGAGAGAGGTTACTTACAGCCTATTGATACTTTTTCTTTGTTCGCATAGCTAACTTATAGTCCTACTTAGGCCTGCCATTGGTACATGGCTGAAATGAGGCTGCTAAGAGGGACGTATTTCGTGGTACCTTTGGATCCGACCAGAGATTGTTCTTTGTTCTAATTTGTGAGACATTGGCTGAAAAGCGAGTAACTGTCAGATCAAGTTTAAGCTGCAACAATGAGATCTAAGTTTAGATAGTTAATTCCAAATTCATTGTTTAAGGTTGAATAGTATAATTCCTCAGTTTATTTTCTTCTTTTTTGCTGATTTCTAGCCCTCGCGATTTCAGTTTAAGTGGATTCGGTACGCCTAATATTTCTCTTCTCTCATTGGATAAATTATCTTGCCTCCATGATTTAGGATTGATAATAATTTCCTATCCATGTGATTTACTACAATATTTTTTCCTATTTCATCCTTACGATACCTACTTGTATGTGAAATAAGGGGCTACTGATATTTTTCCAATGAAACTCTGAATTCAATTATCTTTTCAGTTAAAGAAGCTACTAGTCTTTCTTTAAAGAAAAAGGGTAGATCAGTGGCGCCTAAAGGAACCGCGACCAAAGAGCCAAGCCAACTATATTAGATTCCTAGTATCAAGTTTGAAGTGATTTTTTTAAAATCTGTTTTCTTAGAGTAATATTGACTTAACAATCCATTCGTATTTTCACTCAAGCCCCGCTCCCAAGAACTGTAAGGGTGCACAAAATACACGCATGCTGCTAGTGACTGACTAAATTTTTCATGGTAACCAAACTCTTTTCCATTATCAGCCATAATTGTGTGCACCGTGACTTTATAAGGTTTAAGAAATTCGATGATAGCTCCAGTGACATCTTTAGCACACTTACTGCTCACTTCTTTTGATACAGTAAAGTTGGATTGTCTTTCAACTACCGTCACCTGTGTGCCGCTGTGTCCTTTACCAATGACTGTGTCGATTTCCCAATCGCCTATGCGGGGCTTGTCATCCACTACATTGGGGCGTTCATCTTCTATTTTGATTGTCGGTAAATAGGGAAGTTGACAATTTTTTCATTTCTTAGCGGAATTATCTCTTTCATATGTATTTTATAATCGTTTATGTTACTACCTTTGTTTAAGGCAACAGCTACTTTATGCGTTTCATTCGGGGTGATTTGCCATAATTTCCAGTACTCTGGACGATCTTTTCGTGCTTTATCAAATGATATTCTAATTTCATTATTATCTGTGAACTGAAAGCTAAAAAGATTAAGAGGGGTTGATAATCCCGTGCCGCAAGCCTTAATGTATGCTTCTTTTAATGTCCATAGATCAAAGAATCGATTATTCTGTTGATTGACTGGTAGTGCACGTAATTGCTCTGCTTCGGTCATAGAAAAATAATTGTCTGCTAACTCTATTTTATTATTGCATCTTAGTAGCAACTCGGTGTCGATTCCGATGTTTGCTTCGTTAGTAATTGCTAGTGCGATCATGTTTTTACTGTGGGATAAATTGAATGATAGAAAACGTTCATATCCTTTGTTTGCGACTTCTGGCTTCCCATATATATTTTTCTTAAACTTCCAATCTCTCGGTTTTACACAACCATCGACATGTTGTGTTAGTACTGTTTTTAATAGTGCCCGTGTAATCAAATACTGATATTGATGCTCTTTAAAACGAAAGCGACTCTGTTTCGTTGTCTCTTCTTTACTAAGAATATCTTGATAGTGCCTTAATAACTCTAAATCAGTAATATTTTCGTCATATGTAAAATAAATTTGTATTTCTTCATTATTTAATATATTCATGATATCGCGGATTCAACTCGCTAGTGCAACTAGTGGATTAATTCCCAAGAATACTTGATTAGGCGTTTGAAACCCTAAACATTTTCTTGGGCTAATATTTTATTTGTCCATTACAGCGCCAACGTCTTTATCAGTCAACTTTGTAAAATCAGAGCCTTTAGGAAAGTACTGCCTCAACAAGCCATTTGTATTTTCATTTAAGCCGCGCTCCCATGAGCTATATGGGTGGGCGAAGTAGGCTTTTGATTCACTGTGTTTAGCTATCACCTCATGGCCTGCGAATTCCTTACCGTTATCATAAGTGATCGTTTTGATCTGATCATGATAACCTTCAACTATGCTCAGAATCGTCTGTGTAACAGATTCAGAACTCTTATCTTTTGCCAATCCCAACAGTGTAAAGTGACTTTTGCGATCAACCAGTGTGACCAGTCTAGGCCCTGCTTGTCTACCCGTTACAGTGTCCAATTCGATTCTTCAGGTCAACCACTACAGGCCGTTCATCGATTGATACCCTGTTTTTCAGCTGCCCTCTACGATCATAGCTTCCATAGCGCTTACGCCTTTTCTTTTGGCAACGCAGATGTGTATGAAGATCATCTCCTGCTTTCATACTCTGGTAAATGTATAGATAAATCCATTCGTGACTAACCTGAATCCCCTCATTTAGCAGCAGCCAATTACTTACTTGTTCAGGACTCCAATCCTCACGTAGTAGGTCTTCAACTCGTTCCCAGTGAGACTTTTCGATTCGCCTCTTTTTATGCTGTGCTTTTCTGCTCTCGGGCAACTGGTGTGCTTGTTTCGGGCGATAACCGCGCAACCCTGAGTTCCGTTTCAACTCCCTTGAGATGGTGGATTTATGTACAGCTAGGCACGAATGGTTAGAATTAAACATTTTTGATGACATTGAACACGCTCAATTATTGGCAACTCAATGGCATTGGGCTTACAACCATGAAGGACCACATTCAGCGACTGATGGCGTACCACCTAGAAAATTGCTATAACGGCATTACTTTTAACTGACGTTAACATAGGGGGGGTTACAACTACTCTCTTAGCTACAATCATTGTATTATTTATTCCGCGTTCTTTAATATCAGTTACCAGACAGTACTATGAATTTTTTGGATAATTTAATATGAAGAATAATATTCTCTTACGCCCTATTGAAATAAGTGATCATTATTTTTTAAAAGAGATGCTTTATGAGGCTGCCTGGATGGAAAAATATGGGGAAAACTTTGATGACATTAAAATAACCCCTGCACTTAACCAATATATACAAGACTGGGGTGTGTCTAGTGATATAGGTTTTTTAGCATATGACAAAATCTCTCAGCTACAATATGGAGTGGCATGGGCCAGAGTGTATAACAAACCCGACTGCCTTGGTTTTATTAAAGGTGATATTCCCGAACTAGCTATTGCCATCCGGTCTGATGCTAGAGGTATCGGTATTGGCAGGCAACTGATGAAAAAACTGATAAACGAAGTTAGTACACGATTCTGTGCATTATCACTCAACGTGCGAGCCGAAAATAAAAAGGCAATCTCGTTATACGAATCATTGGGATTCACAAGAATAGTAGGAAGTGAGTATCGTAACCGGGTTAATACCACTTCCTTCTATATGCTTGCTACTTTCTAATAATATGAATTATAAGACGTCCGCAAGGACGCTATCAATAATATCAAAGCCCAAATCAATCGCGCTGTCTCTAATGTTCAACGCGGGCATAAACCTCAAGATATTTTCCCTAGGGGCGTTAATAATTAGTTTGCTCTCATATGCCTTTTCGACAATTTCTTTGGCAACCGGAGTAGGTAGTTCCATGGCCAGTAACAATCCATGCCCTCTATATGAGCAACCACGGTATTTTTTTATTAACTTTTCCAGATGGTATTTAAATCGAGCTGACTTGTCCTCGACTGCTGCTAGGAATTCATCTGTACGGGTAATATTAAATACCGTTTGAGCGATTGCGGTCATTAAAGGATTACCATTAAATGTGCCCCCTTGGTCGCCTGGTTCGAAACAGCAGACCTCTTCTTTCGCCAATAGGGCGGAAATCGGTACTCCTCCTCCCAGACCTTTGCCTAGAGTAATAATATCTGGCTCAATGCCGAAGTGCTGATAACCAAACAACTTTCCTGTGCGGGCAATACCGGTTTGAACTTCATCGAAGATCAGTAATAATGAATGTTCCTGAGCCAGTGCTTGCAGGCCTTGTATGAAATCATATTGTGCCGAAATAACCCCGCCTTCGCCTTGTATTGGCTCCAACATAATAGCAACCGTATTATTGGAAATTGCCGTTTTTACACTGTCAATATCGTTATAAATGGCTTTTTTAAAACCGGGTATCGATGGTGGAAACAAATTATACCAGGCGTCTTTTCCTGTAGCCGCCATGGTTGCAAGGGTTCTTCCATGAAAGCTGTTCTGAAAAGTTATAATTTCGTAAGCTCCATTACTGTGTAATTTACCCCACTTACGGGCCAATTTAATTGCGCCTTCATTGGCTTCAGCACCCGAGTTGGCGAAGAAAACTCGGTCAGTACAGCTGTTTTCTTTTAGGAGACTGGCAAGTTCCATCATGGGCTGGTTGTAAAATGCTGGGCTACAGTTGATCAGTTTTTTTGCCTGCTCTGTTACGGTATCAACAATTTCCAATGGGCAATGCCCTAAGCAATTTACCGCCCAACCTTGCACCCAGTCAATATAACTCTCGCCGCTCTGATCAAACAGAATGTCCCCCTCCCCTCGCACAAAAATGGTTTCCGGGCGCGGTGTAATATTCATTAGTGCACTATAATCGGACTCCACTGATTCGGTGGGATTAATTATTGAAGAGGTGTCATTTCTAGCATTCATAAAAGTCATTATCTCTAATTGGTGTCGTACTTTTTTAAATAGCGCTCAATGTTTTCTTTGTCGCCAAGAACAAAGTGCTTTTGCATTTGAAAAGCAAGCTCTTTTGAAGTATTTCGCTCTATTTTGTTCAACGCATTAGCCAACATTTCCATATCGGCTTCATTCTTGTGCTGATTGAGTTTAAAGCACGGCTCTAAATGGGAAACCTTAATTTCAAAACCAATAATCATGGTTTTTAATTTTTCCGTTAAAACTTCAGGCATAGTGGAAATTTGCCATTGCCTACCCCTGTTAATTTTCGACTCATGCATATTAATCAAAGCTTCCAGTTGCATGGGTAGTTCATCGTCATCCATTATACGAGCAAAACCATAGCAGTGCACTGCCGAATAAATCCAGGTCGGGTAATGGTGCGTATGGCTGTACCACGCAGGTGATACATAAGAGTGCGGGCCACTGAAGTGAACCAACAACTCCTGCCCAGTAAGGTATCGGCTGATATCGTTGGCACGCGCTATATGGGCTTGCAGGTAAATCTCGCCGTTGAATTCACGGAGGATAAAAGGGGCGTGCACAGATTGCAGGCGCCCTTCCACCGCTATTGTCAAAATACCAAAGGGATACTCCCGTATTAAATCAAGTGCGTGCCCAGTATCTGGGGCTTCATAGGGTGTGGGTACATACATCTGAGTTTTTCTCGCTTATTAACGGTAAATTTACTGTTTATTTTCACCCACAATCAGGCCAGTGTTAATTCACCAGTTTCCATATAATGTAAAAGATTCTTCTGCATTGTTTTACGCCCGGGAGGATGAAACATCAGGCCTCGGCAGGACATAACTAACATACTGATTTCATCAGACTTTACGAATCCTAATCCACCTAGCGTCTCCATTGCCCTAGTAGATATTGTGGCAATCGCGTCTTGTGTCGCGTAGCGAATTTTTAGAATCCTAGCGAGTAGATCTTCGCTGACGTTCTCACCTGCGTCCATACGATTCGCAACGTATTCCAGTGCAGCAAGCTGGCTGCTGTACATCATATCGAGGGACGTTATGTCTGCGGCGCTCGCTTTTTTTTCCTCGATCAAAATTTCAATCAGCCGTGCCGCCATCCCCAGATAGGAACCCGTGGCCAGCAACTCGAACCACAAAAATGCAGAGGTCGCGAATTCCTTACTGTTATTGGGTGTTCCTACTCTGAAGACATTTTCATCACTCACTTCGGTATTTACCAAAGTTATTGCATCGCTTTCAGCCGCAGACAAAAATCGATTGTTCCAGAATTTGGATCGATGTATCGACGGATCGCTGGCATCTATAATTACATTGACTAATTCGCCTTCGTATTTTGAATTTTTATCGGTCACTAATAGAACTGACAAAATATCCATTGACCATGTCATACAACAGGGGCGTTTAGTACCATTGATAAGCAGGCCGGTTTCAGTATCAGTCGCGGTCATTGTGGGGTAAAACAGGTTACCACCAGTATTACCTTCGGAGCCGCCGGACGCGATCAACATATTTTGACTACAAACCCTGTCTAACAACGTAGAAAGGTCACGATTTCTAGCCATTTCAACTAGTGTGGCGACTTTATATTGATGCATCGTTGTTGCAATGGCCAATGATGGTGCTAGACTGCCCAAGGACAACTGGTAAAATAATGCATCTAATGCGCTGGCGTTGTTGCCACCATATTGTGATGGTAACAGCAGGCGTACCGCGCCGTGTTGTTTAAAAATTTTCATGCATTGGGAATTTTCACCCTCTAGAGATAAAAGCCCTAGCTGCTGTAGATTATCCTCCAACTTGGGGGAATAGCGCTGTAGTACCGTTTTTTCACGTGCTAAAAATTTCATTTTCAAAATCCTGAATATAAATTCTAAAGTATTTCCAACATTACTTTTCCTAAAAAGTAAATCACAGGCGCAATGCCATATGCACAACATCTACATAATCATCCGCTACTTTTAAGCCCCGTAATTCACGTCCAAATATCTCGAAGCCCTGTGACTGGTAAAAATGGATAGCGTTATCCTGACTTGCAGAAGATTCTAGCTTCAAAATTTCGAGTTCGGGAATACCGGCTGCCCTGTCGATTACATATTGCATTAGGCGTCGGGCGACCCCCCGCCCTTGGTAAGCGGGTTTTACATAAACACTCCAGACAACTGCAGTATGTATTGCATTGCCCTCAGTAACACGCTGCAGCCCAATCGTACCGATAAGATTCTCATTACACCAGGCGCATGCAATAAAATTGTCGTCAATGTCCCAAATTTCATTAAAGGAGTTTTCAGTTTCCACCACCGACATTTTTTTTAATTGAACATGGGACGGACCAAAGGCTTGTGGTAATAGTCGGGTCGCTTCAAGCCTTAGACAGTGGAAATCAGCCACGGCTGCCAAAGTTAAATTGTTGATAACGATGTCATCAGTTTTAAGTATTTGCTCATTAGTTTGAATGTTTATTTTTGATGTTTTTACGTCGCCATGTGCAAATCCACTATCAGCGCTTAACACGAGATGTTTACCATTACTCACAGTGTTCCACCCAATTAACCATTGTCCCTAAACCCCACCCAGTGGCACCCGCGTTAAGGTAACCATCTACAATTGCCGACCAGCAAGTTCCGGAAATGTCTATATGGTTCCAGACGCTCTCGCCAATAAATTGCCGCAGGAAAAGCGCCGTCAAACCCGCCCCTAACTCTGCTTTCGGAGTACGGTAATCGGCGAATGGAGATACAAGGGAGTCTCTATGTTCATCAACTACGGGCATTGGCCACAATTTCTCGCCTGCAATGTCCCCCGCTCGCACCGCATCACTACTCGCTAGTTCCGAGGTACTCCATAGCGGTGCGATTTTATTACCTAGGCAAGCGATAGCAGCGTTGTTCAATGTAGCAATGGATAAAAACTGATTGACATTAATGGATTGCGCATAAATAAATGCTTCCGCCAGCATTAAGTGCCCTTCAATATTCGCACCATTTATTTCAACGGTTTCCCCATTGGAAAGGGTCAGCAAATCCCCCGGCCTTAGCGAACGATCTCGTTCCGCCAATGGCAGAATAAAATCCACCTGCCTGTTGGGTTTTGTTCGACCGATTATTTCTGCCGCCGCTAGAACACTGGCGGCACCGGCCATATTTTTTTTCATACCCTCAATGGTCATAGAATGTCCCTTTGATAATCCGTCTGGATCAAAGGTAATTCCCAATCCAATCAGGGCGACGGCTTCTCGCTCAGCACTGTCAGGCTTGTATTGTAGATGTAAAAATAACGGTCGGGTCAATCCGTTGGAAACAGCAAGCATGCCATTCATATTGTGCTTTTCAAGGCCCTTCTCATCAAGCACAGTAAGGCTCAATCCATATGCATCGCTAATCTTGATTGCATGATTTAGCAACTCCTGTGGATTGGCGATGTTAGCCGGAGTAGCAACAAGTTCCCGTGATAAGTGTACGGCACGGCAATAGTTTCGGTATCCATTCAACATTTTTTGGGAACAGGACGCGTCAACTAAATAAACTTCCCTCAGCCGTAAACCTTCCCAGTCGCTAGCGAGATTTTTATCGGATTTATAATTGTGATTCAGCCTAACCCACAGCCCTTCAAAAACTGAAAGGTCAATTCCTTCCAAAATAGCCAGCTCTGCTTTGGGTATCTGATAACAGGATATGGGCAGAAGTAATTGCAACACATTAAAAGCTTGATCTTTTGCGAGTCGGGTAATCAACGCCGTATACCGGCGTAAGCTGGTATAATCCAAAGAGACCTTATCACCTAAACCTATCAGTATTAACGCACAGTTTGACAAATCCCCCTGCCGCTTAATGTTAACCAGGCGAATGTTACCAGCGCTAAGGCCCTGCTCCTCCGAAAAGTCTTTAACAGACTCACTGGCAATAACCAATAGCTCCTCAGGTAACGCATTAATAATTTCTGAATTACTTAGTGCGGTATCCTGTGATGAACTATCACTAAACAAGCCCAATGCATACACCGTGTTGGGAATACACTCCAAAGGTTTTTTTTTCTCGACATAATATTCCATACATATAATCCTCTGGTAACGAACCTAGATGACAACAACATCAAACTCGTCTTTTTCTGCACAGTTATTTTCATCCTGAGCTCGCTGCAAGTCATAAATCAGGTTTGCCAACTGGTGAAACTGTGTTGCAGATAATAATTGCCTTAGGGAGAACTCAGTATTAAATTGCGTCTGTATGGCATTAACCAGACTAACCGCCAGTAATGATGACGCACCGAGAACAAAAAAGTCTTCGTCATAGGCAAAAGTTAAAGAGCTATCATCAAACAGGTTTTGCCAAATTCTGGCGAGGACGATAGCAACGTCCTGCGATTGAAACACATCATTTTTCTCTGGATTAGTCTGTAAATAATTAGTTAACAGGTCATTCATTTTAGTACCCTCTATTATAAAAACTTAGCGACGTGTTACTTTGAACGAGCCTATATAAAGCGCATCAAAGGGACTGTTAAGAAAAAACGTTAATGCATCTTCAGGCGTTTCAATAATCGGCTGGCCCGGTCCATTAAAGGAAGTGTTCATTAAAACACCCACACCGGTCTTTTCGTAAAAATGTTTCAATACTCGGTAATACTCTCCCTCCGTTTCAGTCACCGTCTGGATTCGGGCTGTGCCGTCTACATGCCGGATAGCAGGTAGTTCGTTAGTTTTTACCCGCGCGTTGAACAACATATGAGGCGAGTAAGTTGGTGCATCATAAAACCATTTTTCTACATGCTCCTCTAATACCACTGGTGCAAAAGGTCGCCAAAGCTCGCGTGTTTTTAATTCGTTTACTCGTTGCCAATTTTCTTCAAAAGTTGGATTTGCGAGGATTGAACGATGCCCTAAGGCCCGTGGGCCGACTTCGCTACTTCCTTGAAACCATGCGATGACAGAATTTTGTTCTAGGTCGGTCGCGGCACTTAAAGCGACATCGTCACATTGCTCTACGTCTAACTGCGAAGCACATTGCGCTATCGCTTCAGCAATTCTGTTTTCATCGACCACCGGGCCGAGATAGACGCTGTCATATGGGCGGTAGTCATGCCGTGGTTTGTCTAGGATGTTATAGTAAAGCACCAGCGCCGCACCGATAGATAAGCCGCCGTCATCACATGCGGGCTCTACGTAGACATTTTTAAATGGGCCATCATTATATATTTCACTATTGGAAGGACAATTCAAAGCAGTACCGCCGCTAAGGCAGATATTATTACTGGGTAGTTTGTTAGTTTGTAACTGTTCAAATAGTATTTGCACTAAGTCCATACGCGTGGCTTCAAACATTTTTTGTGTGCTTGCGGCAATATCCGCGTTAATGGGCGCAGTAGCGTAGGCAGGGTCGCGGTAGTGGGTCATATCATATCCCATCGCCCTGGCGCGTTTAACGCAGTGAAACAGCCACGCACTGCTAATGTCAGTGGAACTAAGATTTTGTTGATCGTATAAATTTCCGATAAACTTGCTGTCATAAAATCTGGGCTTACCGTAGGCTGCTAACCCCATTAATTTTCCCGCTGGTCCAGTTGTACCCAAACCCAAATTCATACCTACGCGATCATACAATGCCCCCAGGTTAAGATGGTGGGGGAACAATGGATAAATACGATTTTCTTTTCCGTAATAACACATACCACTATGGTAAGATTTACCGTCGGCATGGCCATCGTGAGTAATAATCGCAGCGTATTCGTAAGGAGAGCTATAATAGGAACTTCCCGCATGCGCAAGATGGTGATGGATAAAATAGGCCGGGATTTTTTCCCCCTGCAGGAAGGCTGTTACTGGGTAATGAAATCCATGGCGATGGAACTCACTTAATGACAATTCTTTTGTACGAAGATCCGAAAACGTTCCACCCTCTTCCCACTCTTTGATTTTTATAAAATCATCAGCCCAACCTATAAACGACTGAGATTCTTGGGGTACAGATTTATACTGTGGATACATCTTTCCCCATGTATTATGCCACTCACTTTCTTCCGTTCCCTCATAAAGGGTTTCAAGTAAATTGCTCGTGAGCTGGGACTGAAATTCTTCGCTGGTGCATTGTTCCTGCAAGCTGTAAAGCGCACTGGCGCGGCCATTGTTCGAGAAATCGATTTCAAGATCCAGTTCCGTAGTAATTAACTCTACGCCCTGGGTTGAGGTAATAGCACAGTAATCAATCTCACTGATATCAACTTGCGCTTCCTGTAGCGCTTGTTGTAAAAGGGAATTAGTCAAGCCAATCGCATGCTTAACCTTGTTCTGGCGCTCCTGGTACAAATACGAAATAATTTTACCGTCCCGAAGAACAGTAATACTGGCGTCGTGACCAAAATGTAATCCTAAAACTATCATGAACTCACTCCAACTGCGACGACATGATCGTCGCTTTATCAAAATTTAATAGTGGTATCGTCATATCTGTTATTAGATCTTATTGCCTGGGCTGGTTGTGGGGCATCGTGGCCAGGATTTTTACCCAATCTTCAATAATCGGTACGAGGTGTGTCGGTTGCATAACTTCCCAGTGGGATATATGCGCTAAAATTTTTTGTCGATCAATATTATTGCATGCGAGCGGTACCAAGCCCGGAAAAAAATCCCCTTGCTCTGCACTTGTACGAACCAAAAAGTAGTCTCCGCTTAATACAGGTACCGACTTATTCCTGAGTAGTTGAGCATTGTTGTAATAAGTTGAAAACAGACTTAACAGCTGCTGTTTGTCGATGCCTTTTAACAGTGCCGTCGGCAACTCAAGGTGTTGTATATAGTTGAGGCATCGGGAGAGATAATCACCTGTGGTTTCCTCCTCTCCACACGCTTGTTGGTGCCGTACAGGGTAATCGAGCAACTCTTTAGTGCCAATTAGGTCGGTAAAAAAACCCTGTATAGCAGTAGTTTCCGAATAATCACTGAGGCCTGTATCATCGCTGACCCAGGGGTCAATCAGCAACAGGGGGGCAACGGCATATCCCGCGAGCTTCAACTTTTCCGCCACGAGAATGCTTAATACGGCCCCCATCGACCAACCGCCTAAATACACCGGTACATCTCTTTCATTACTTAACTGCTGTTGAATCAGATTGCTGTAGTAATCTGCCATTATTTGTAAGTCTTGCTGCAAGTCACCAACGTCCCTCGAAGTTGGTGTTTGGATACCGTAACATTGAAACCCTTTTAGATGTGTGGCTAACGAACGATAACAAACGACATTGCCACCTACAGGGTGAATCAGAAAAAGTGTTTTACTTCCCTGCGATGGCGCGAGCAATACGAGTGAGGAGTTCCCTTGATCTTCTATATTTAGAGACGCCACATTTTTCGAATCAACAGACAATTTTTCCAATTCGTGAGCAAGTTCGATTACAGAACTATGTTGAAAAAATACCGACAGGGGTAGCTTAATGCCGAACTGATCTTCAATATCATTGGTCAAGCGAACCGCAATCAGGGAATTCCCGCCAATTTCAAAGAAATTATCGCTAACGCCAAACTGTGTTTCAGGCAATAAATGCTTCCAAAGACTGAACAATTCTTTTTCGATTTTTGTTTTAGGTAGGACAGGAGCATTTGCTTCTGAGTGTTCGTTTTTGCCTTGTTTGGCAAAAAGGCTCAATAGCTTTTTACGGTCAATTTTCCCGTTGCTGCTTAAGGGAATCGCTTCTAAACTAAGCAGTACTCTGGGTACCATATAGTGTGGCAAAGTATCTACGAGATGACGTTTTATCTCTGTATCAAGGTCATCATCCGTGCTATTGCTGACATAGAAGCCCACCAGCTGCTGCTGGTTGCTACCCTCTCCCACCATGATCACAACTGCTTTCTCAATGTACTCAATACTCGTAAGCTGCGCTTCGATTTCACCGAGTTCAACGCGAAAGCCCCGAACTTTTACTTGGAAATCCCTGCGCCCGATAAATTCGATGAAACCATCGCGTATTCGTGCTAAATCTCCAGTTCGATAAAGACGTTGCTGCGTCTGAGGATGAAAGATAAAACTGGTTTCTGTTTTTTTCACATCGTTCAGGTATTCATCCGCTAGCCCTTTCCCACCTATGTATAAATCACCAATCACCCAATCGGGACAGTCCTGCATAGACTCGTCAAGCACAAACATACTTTGATTAGTCAGCGGCACACCATAAGGAACCGATATCCACCCATCGGGTATAGCCTTAAGGTCATAATAGTTTGACCAAATAGATGCCTCGGTAGCACCGCCTAGAGCTACAACCGTAATCGCTGACCACTGCAGCAGCTGTTGGGCTAATGTTGGTGCTATCCAATCACCGCTTAGTAATACCAAACGTACACTGGCAAGCACATCAGTGGCTTCTCGGCGCAGATATTCAAGAGTCATCTCCATTAACGCTGGAACTGAATTCCATACGGTTATTTGATTTTTTTGTAAAATCGTTACCCACGCGCCAGGGTCGGGAACTTCCGTCTCAGGCGGTAAAACAAGCGCCGCCCCGTTTGATAAGGTGGCAAAAATATCGTAAACCGAGAGGTCAAAATTAAGCGCCGAAAGGCCGAACACGCGATCTTCGGGTGTTAAACCAAACCGACGGACCATATCTTCGATGGTATTCATTGCAGCTTGGTGATTAATGACAACCCCTTTGGGGTTGCCTGTTGAGCCTGAAGTATAAATAATATAAGCACGTTCTTCTTGAAGAGACTTGGACGGGTCCACATTCGATTCCCATTCAAAGCATGTATCATTACTATCGGGAAGTTCGTTGACCGGAATGTTCAACGACGCAATGGATTCATCAATTGCGTTACATCCGATGTCATCAGTAATAATAGCTACAGCGCCGCTGTGGCCTGCTATGTAACTTACCCGCGCCGGGGGCGTTTTTACATCGATAGGCAAGTAGGTATGGCCAGCCATCAAGATACCCATAACCGCAGCGATCTGGTCAACTCCTTTTTTACAGCAGACGCCAATTACTTGATTGGAATCTGCTTCAACATGAGACAAATTCAATACATGCTGCTTGATGGCAACGGCTAGAGTCTGCGCTTTGATAAATAGTTGCCCGTAACTTAAAGTTTGGTCCGCTGTGATCAACGCAGAACGATTGGGCCATTGCTGCGCCATTTCCACAAAACCTTCATGCAGTTTTTTCCGCGGCAAGGGTGCATTAATATTGTTAAATAAATCCCGTCGCATAAGTTGATTTTGGGGAAGCGGAAAAACACCAAGACCTACCTCCCAATATTTTTCTGAGCTAGCTAGCTCGCGCAAGTAAGCCTCATAGTACTCAAACATCGTGGGAATTAATTCTTCGGGAAAAACTTCCGGAATGTAATCCCAGTTGTATACCAATTCCCCATCATCCTCATAGACCTGGTGATCCAACCTAACTTGTGGTGTTTTTAAATGCGTATGGTTGAGCGACCAGTCGGATTCATGAATGGTAAAATCGCTGGCGGCACCGGGAATATCGATTCCACTGGTAAAAACCACCGGCATTGTAGGCTGCTCTCCGGTAACAAGTTGTTTTTGCAATAAACGAATTAATTCTACCCCGGCGACGGCGGAGTGTTCTATATCAAGATAAAGTTGTTGCCGAATTTTTTGCGCGCGGGAAACAAAATTTCCGGCGCGTTGATGCACCTGTAGCAGGATAGTGGTACTACAATTACCGACTAGAGATTCGACTCCGGGTATGTATGAAGGTCGATCTGAAACAAGTACATTTAACGTAAAATCGGGGGATGTGCTCCAACGAGCAAGTACGTCTGAAAATATACAACACAGTACGCTGTTCACCGTCAGTCCACGTTGTTGTGCTTTGCTACGCAAATTCTGCCAAAGCGACCGGTCTAACCTTCCCCTCGCTCTCTTGAAAGCTTGCAACCCTATTGACTTTTTGTTGTCATATTCCCAATAAGGCAATTGCGGCGCCGCAGGCAGAGAAGAAATGCGTTCATGCCAATAATTAAATGCCTGGCGGTAAACGGGAGTATCTTTTCTAATTTCCAGAAATTTGATGTAATCGTAATAGGAAAGCCTATTTACACTCTCGGTAGTTGCTTTTACATCAACGGTTTTTTTTGCACTCTTCTGTTGTACATCACTCCGATAAGCGCTGATCAATTCACGGATGAGCAAATTAAAAGAAACTGCATCTACGGCAATCAAGCGAAAAGTAAATGAAAATAAGTCATAATCAGAAAAACGATGCACGGTAAATAAATAGGGCCTCCCCGTATTCAGTGAAGGCAAGGAGTTTTCTATATTGTAGCGATATTGCTCCAACCGCTGCTGCCCTTGCGCGACTGAAAAGTTACTTAAGTCAATAACTTCTATCCTTTGCGGATGGAAAGGAACAATCTTTTGCTGGCCGTTGTCATCAACCGCCATCCGCAAGGCATCGTGCGTTTCAATGATATTGTTAAGGGCAGATTCCAACTTTGAAATATTTAATCCGGAAATGCGGTATTCGTTATAGTAGTAAGCTTTGCAACTTTGCTGGAAAAAGTTTTTTTCACCCACCCAATAGGCTTGTTGCATGGGGCTTAAGGAAAAAAAGTTCGGAACTTCACTACAGGGATTTGTTAACGCTTTAAATGGTGCCTCATTATCAATTGACAGCAACCGAAGAAGTTCGTTTTTGTGCTTTTTAACGTCACTAATTATGGCATCATTCAATGACCCCTTAGGAGCTTCAAAACGTAATGATTCACCTTCCTTAAGTAGTGAAATGCCTTTTGCCTCGATACGCGACAACAACTCAATAACCATAATCACTTCCTTGGGATTCTTTTCGCATGGCTAGGTAATCACCCACTCTGAAAAACTTTACACTAATAATCGACGTCAATCTTACAGGGCTATGATTGTCCTTCGAGAAAAACATACGGTAGTCATCGGTAACTCCGAGTTTGGATTTTTCCGAATAGCCAAAAAGAGCAAATAAAATACCCATAAGTATAATATGCCATCGAAACCGTTCGATGAATGTTGCTATTGAATTAGTCATAGTGTTTTACTCATGATTTTATTAAACAGTATCCATATAGGTAGTAGCCCGTAGCAGAGCACCTCCCCAAGTAATAGGTCCAGCACCGTACAACAAAAATAAATCATTATTGTTAGCGGTGCTTGAAGCTACGTAATCCTGCAAGTTAATCAAGCAATCACTTGCCAGACAGTGGCCAATCTTGCGATTATTTTTCGTCATGATTTGTGAATATTTCAGATTTGCTTCTGACATAAAAACCGAAAGCACACCGGAACTGATATTACTGGCGATTACCACCTTTATATCTTCAGCACTAAAGCCAGCGTTTTTTTTGCGCTGTTTCTGGAATAGGGTTGAAAAAATCTGATTATTTTTTTCAACCCTCAACATAAGTTCTTCCACATCACTGATCTCCCCTTGAAGTAGTTCAGGGGAAATCTCCTTGGCAATACCTTCAATAGCAAACCCGTCATCAACTTGAGTACTGATCAGGCAGCTTGCAGCTGCATCGCTCATCACACCAATACCTCCTCCTACTAGACGAGTATCCGGCGAAGCTAACTCTGCTTTATCCACCGTGACCAGCAAGACATTTTGTGCGCTTCCCGTCTTGATACCATTTACCGCTGTTTCTAGGGCAACGTGAAAATTTGCACATTCCGACATTGACACCAATATCGGATAAGCTTGTTCGAGTCCATGCTGACGACATAGCTCAGAAAAGAAAGTCATAGTATCGCGTACTGATTTAAAAGAGTCGGTGGCGAAGATAACGGTATCAACATCACGCCCGGATATCTCGCAATTAGCAAGCGTTTGTTCGATAGCTTTATTTGCAAGGTCATAAGCCGTACGCTCACTCGTTTTCAAATAGAACTCAAATTCTCCCGAATCGAGCAGTTTTTTCATTGCTTGCTTATCTTCTCCAATTAGCTCCTGGATTGGGTGCGCATCACCTAACTCGTAGGCAATGGATGATAAAACGGGTTGAATGTTCATAACAGTACTCTTTCGATTAACCGATTTTATTCAATGCCTGTTCCGGCTGTTTGGTGATTTGCTCCAACCAGGCCGTGAATTTTTCAGTCAACGCCTGAGCTGTTTCATCTTTAAACAGATCAGTGTTGTACTCTATCCAACCGTAGAATCGATCATCGTCGTCATACAAAGACAAGGTTAAATCATAGCGCGCTGTGCCTTTATCCAGATCTTGATAGCTTTCTTTAATTCCACTAAAACCCGACTCGCTTCCCTGTATTGTTTCGAATGAAAAAAGAATATCGAAGAAAGGGTTACGCAAGGGATCAAAGCTAAGATTTTTGCTTTTGACAAGAGACTCTCTGTATACATCAATATTTTCAATCGCATTGAGGGATTGTTCTTTTACCTGGGACAAAATATCTAACAGGCTATCCGATGAGGTATCCACTGTGGTATTGATCGGAGTCAGGTTTAGGAAATAGCCGATAATGTTTTCAACTTCCGGTCTCGGCCGGTTTGCTGATATCGTTCCAATGCTTATATTCTTCATCGACATTGTTCGAGAGAAAAATGCCGTTATAGCCGCAAGGCTAGTCATAAAAAAGGTCGCGCTATTCGCTTTAGATATATCATTCAGGCGATTTTTAAGCTCTGATGGTAATGTGAATTCAATGCGTTTACCGCTATAACCACGGGCCTGTTCACCACGAGGAAAATCCAGTGTTAGATCATCGCTGTGAGCAAAATCTATGGTATGTTGCCAATAGTCCATTTGCTTCTTGTAGCGTTTTCCGGAGGCCCACACCTCACCCCAACAAACATAGTCTAGAAAATCGTTACGGTTCCTTTGCAAAGAAGATTTTTTGCCACTTACCGACGTATTATAAAAGTGTTTTAGTTCACGGATAAAAATATCATAAGACCACGCGTCAAACACTAGGTTGTGGCTAGTGAAAAACAGAATGTGCGATTCGTCACTCATGCTGACTAAGGAAAATCTAAAGATCGGGCCATTTTCAAGATCAAATTTTTGTCCACTATGCGACAATTCCAAGGCTGCTAATTGTTTGTTGGCATCGGCGGCGCCGGAAAAATCGAATTGCTCTACTTCATGGGTAATGCGATTGTCGATCCATTGCAATACATCGCCATCCGGCCCCTGCTTGAACAAGGTTTTAAAGGCGGGATGTCGTTCGGTAACCAATAACAATCCTTTAACCAGTTTTTCGGTATCCAGCTTACCCGTGAGTGTTATTTTTTGGCACACAAGGTTGGCTTTATAACCCTGCTCTGTATCACACATTGCGTAAAGCCGCTGTTGTGCAGAGGTCAATAACACGCCTTCCAATTTGACTGCCTGATCGACTTTATTAAATTGATATTTTTTTTCTAGCCATTGCTTCAGCTGTTTTTCGAAAAGTTTTTTCTTGTTTCCATCCAACGCATTGATTGAATCAATCAATGCTTCAGAAAATTGTACAGTAGACATTGTCATTATCCTTTATTTAATTGAACGGAACTCAAGAAAATTTATCCTTGAGTTCTTTTAAATATGAAAGGCTATCCTTCACCATGCTGTCATCGAGTCCAAAATCGATAAGGCAGGCAATTTCAGTCACGCCAATTCCTTGCATTCGCTCAACAACCGTAGAGCATTTTTCTATCGATCCCATTAGGGAGCCTTTGGTGAAGAATTTCTCAAAACCAAAATGCAACAAAGTTTCCTGGTCATTGGCAGCGATGGCGTCTATGCCTCCCTCCCCTACATTCAACGCTTTTTGCTGTGAGTTAACCACGGTAAAAAACTGCTTAAGATAATCTTTAAAGGGTTCGTAGACGATATCCCGAACTTCTTCTTCGTTATCCCCCATAAAGGTATGTAACATCAAGGTAACTTCCTTTTCTTCCCTGTCGTGACCATAGGCTTCGAGATTTTGGAAGTACACTTCGAGTTTTTCTTCAAGCTCTTCCGTCGACATGTCGATTAAACCGGTTATGATATTTGTACCTAGACGTCCCGCCTGTTCGAAGGTATCAACAGATTTAGTACAGGTCAGCCAAATGGGTATTTCCGGTTGAACAGGGCGCGGGTGAAGTTCAACCTCAATATAATTGCCCACCCCATCTTTCATGGAAATGGATTCTCCTTCCCACAACCGCCGAATCGTATCCACAGCTTCAAAAGTTGTCTGGCGTCGATCATTCCAACCTTCCGGGTTAAACACAAAATCCATTGGACTAAACCCGGTCGCCAACGCAATTCCAGCACGACCATTTGATAGGTTATCCACTACTGCCCACTCTTCCGCCACTCGCACAGGATTATGCAATGGTAAAATAACGCTACCTGCTCGCAGACCTATGCGTTTGGTCGCAGTCGCTAAACCCGCATTGAGAACACTCGGGTTTGGATAGAGTCCACCAAAACGGTGAAAATGACGCTCCGGTGTCCAAATGGAATGAAAGCCATTTTCGTCAGCGAAGGCAGCTGAATCCATCACCAGGCGATACTTATTTCGTTCGTCACCGGAAAAAAATATCAAGCTAAATTTAGTTTCCACTTACTTATCCCCTAAAAAATATTCTAATCCTGACAGCGCAAGTTTTCGGGGTTCTTACCCCTTGCGATTGCGCGCCAGTTTTACGTTTTCGGTTTATTCCGCTAACAGAGCTTCGGAGATAGACTCCTCACTCATCTCTAATATATTTGCGAGCAGAGCCTGTACCTCACTCTCTTCATCAACCGCCACGTTTTGCTCCATGAGTTCTATGACATTTTCATTCGATTGGATCTGACCCTGGATCAGGCTGATCAATGTATTGGCCGTTGGTTCATTGAGAAATTGCGCTAGGGATACGTCGACGCCATAGTTCTGCCTAATACTTGACAGGATTTGTACACTGATCAGCGAATCGCCACCCGCTTCAAAAAAGTCGTCACCATATTGCAGTTCGGAATTCCCCAAAGAGTCATGCAAAATGCTTAATACACCTTCACGAAAACCCTCAGATATAATCTCATCTTTACTAAGGTTGACTTCGTTATTAACGGCAGTGGATTGTTGAATTGATTTAAGTTTTATCCAGCGCGCGGAACGTTCTTCCAAATCCCAAGTTGAAATCGAAACCTGGTAAATATCCTGCAATGCCAGCAATCTTTCTATCGCCTCGAGACCCTGCTCAGGTAACACGGTACGTTCATCCATCATTTTGCCTAGGGCAGAGCTCTCACGTTTTTCATCCTGGTGGTGCTGCCATACATCCCAGTCAGCAGTAATCCAATAGGTATCGCTTTGCTGTTGGTTAAATAGCGCAGCGGCGTTGTCCATAAAATGGTTAGCCGCACCGTATGGCCCGAGTCGAAGCCCTCCTAATACTGATGCCAGCGATGAAATCAGCAAACAGAATTTTGGTTTGTAGACTTCAACGCTTTTCGCCAGAGCCATCAAACCGTAGGCCTTTGATCGGAAGTGCCACTGGATCTGTTCTACACCGGCGTTTTCGATAGTGCGATCCCAAATTTCACCTGGTAAGCCGGCGGCGTGTATTACGCCATCGAGTTGGCCAAAGCGGGTAATGATTTTATCCATTGCGGTATCAAGGGCACGTTGGTCAGCGACATCAGCGCTGACAACAGTAACTTTTGATCCCAGTGCTTCAAGCTTGCGTACAGTATGGATTCGTTGACTCACCAAGTCGTCATCGTCGTGGCTTTCCAGCCACGCCTGCCACTCATTTTCGGCGGGGAAAGCCTCCCTCACTAGCAACGCGAGTTGCGCCTGGTATTTTTCAGCTAACATAATCGCAATCGTTGTGCCGATCTCGCCCAAGCCACCTGTTATTAAATAGCTACCGTTTTTCTCGAGACGGGTCGTTTGTTGATAATTCCATTCCTGTAGCTGACTGAGCCTTTCCATTTTTTGTACCCAGCGTCGGCCACCGCGGTAAGCGATGCCGAATTCACGCTCGCTATCTGCATCGAGCTCCTCCAACAATCGGTCACACAATACATTACGTTGTTGTTCGGTTAGCGCCAGATCAATATCGATTAACTGACTATCGATATGGGCAAATTCCTGCGCGATAACTTTAGCGATTACGTTGGAAGTTGTTTTGCCTGGTGCAATGGTCTCTAATCCCGTAACGGGGTAAGCATTGCAAGTTACTACCTGCAATTGTATCGGGTGAGTTATATTCAAGTCGGCTATCGCCTTGGTTAACATCACCAAGCTATAAATGCCGTGTATTTGATCACGCTCGAAGCTAGCGTGATCCAATTCTCCTTCAACGGGATCTGCACTCCACAAGTGTATAATGCGGTTGGGGGTAGCAAATCGGGTTGCAGCTTCGCCCTCGGTTTGAAGTGTTTCCAAAAGTAAACGGTAATCGGAAAACTCGCTAGGCTGCAATTGGTAACGATCACTACCAATAACTTTGAACGCATTCCCCGTGGATACCATTGCTACACGGTGTCCAGCCTTTTTCAAACGCGTCGCCAATAAATTACCAAGCCCCGACTGGTCTTCAAATAGCAGATAAAATTCTGCTTCGTTAATATTGTTCTCATCATCTCTTGCTGTTGTAGCAGAGTTCGATAATAAGGAAATAGCGTTGGACTGTTTCCAGCTTGGAACGTAAAACCAGTTAACTAACGGTTGCTTTTTATCGGCATTTTTTCCTGGGCGAGATGTGGCTAGGAAATCTTTATTGGGCTCAACAAAATAACGCTCCCTGGAGAACGCGTAGGTCGGTACTGGTACGCGCTTCCGCTTCTCTTGTTGGTAGAAACTATTCCAGTCAACCTCGATGCCCGTGAGCCAAAAACGTCCTACAGTTGTCAGTAGATTTTTATATTCCTGTTTAGCTTGTTTGTTTCGCCCCAGAGAAGTTAATACCGTATGGTTTAACTCCTTGTCTGGATGGCGACGTACAAAGCTCGCTAGGGTTTGGCCAGGGCCAACTTCCAATAGAATTTGTTTTTCGTTGCGCAGCAAAGTATCTATACCTCCGGCAAAATTTACCGTATTGCGTAGATGGTCTGCCCAATACTGCGGACTGGTAGCTTGTTGCTCGGTAAGTAGTTCACCGCTTAAGTTGGAGATCACCTGAATTGTCGGCGCATGCAATTCAATATTGGAAACAATCTCCAACATTTTTTTCCGTGCAGGGTCCATCATCGCTGTGTGAAAGGCGTGGGAGGTAACTACCTTGCGACACATAATGCCCTCTTCCGAAAGCGAGTTCATTAGTTGTTTGATTGCATCTTCCGGACCCGCTGCTGTGCACATATCAGGCTCATTGATAGCAGCAATCTCAGTGCCTTCCACCAACATTGTCTGAAGTTTTTCCGCCGATAAAGAAACCGCAAGCATGGAACCTTTGGGAAGTGATTGAATGAGTTCACCACGCTTGGCAATCATGGCTAGTGCGTCTTCAAGACTGAAAACGCCTGCGATGCAGGCGGCAACGTATTCACCAACACTGTGACCAATCATTTTTGTCGGTTGAATCCCCCAACTGATCCACAGTTGGGCCATCGCGAATTCAACGACAAACAGCGCGGGTTGAGTGTAGCGAGTTTCATTTAAGCGGCTTACCGGACCATCACTGGGAAATAAATCCGGATAAATAATTTCACGTAAATCTACATCGATATAGCTTTTAAGAATTTCGCAACAGTTATCCACAATTCGGCGGAACAACGTTTCCTCCTGATAACACATAGAACCCATATTGGGGTATTGCGCGCCCTGACCAGGAAACAAAAACGTAATCGGTTGGGGCTCCGGTTGGCCGGTTCCCGTTAACAGCTGACCTGGTTGCCTCTGGGTAAGAATACTTACTGCTTCAGAGTCACTACCGGCAACCAGCAAGCTGCGAAAGTTAAACGTCCTACGGCCAGCCGCATATGTATAGGCTATATCCGGTAAAGAATATTTTTCCTCACTCAACAAGGCCTGCGCATTGTCTTCTGCCAGCGTTAATATTTCGGGAGATTTTGCCGACAAAGGGAGAATACTCAGCGCTCGACTTTTTTCTAGCGGTTCACTTACCGGTGCTTCTTGCAATACCATATGAACGTTACTGCCGCCCATCCCAAAACTACTTACACCTGCGTAGCGATATTCGTTTTTACAATCCCATGTTTTTCCTTTTGTTAAAATACTGAATGGAGAGCCTTCAAAATTACATTCGGGATTGGGTTCAGAAAAGTTCACAGTGGGCGCGAGGGTTTTGTTTTGCAGCATTAAAACCACTTTGATAAAACCAGCAATTCCCGCAGCAATACTTAAATGACCAAAGTTCCCTTTTACAGAACCTAGAGCAATCTCAGGTTGGGTGCCGTTTGTATCTGTTACTTTGAAAACTTTGTTTAGAGATTCAAGTTCAATCGGGTCACCCATTTTTGTTCCGGTACCGTGGGCTTCAATGTATTCAATCGATGCCTTATCTACCTGCGCAACCTGCAGGGCTTCTTCGATGACCCTGGCCTGGCCATTGACGCTGGGCGCGGTATAACCCACTTTGTCCGAACCATCATTGCCCGTTGCGCTGCCTACTACAACGGCATGAATGGTATCGCCGTCCTGTAGTGCATCTTCAAGGCGCTTAAGTACAACCACACCGGCGCCTTCGCCAAAAATTGTACCTGATGCGTTGGCATCGAAAGGACGGCAGTGTCCATCTTTCGACAATATACCGTCGCGCTGATACAAGTAACCGGACTTGCGAGGAAAGCGCATGGAAACTCCACCCGCCAGTGCCATATCGCATTCTCCGGACAGTAAACTTTCAACCGCCTGGTGTACTGCTACCAGTGAACTCGAACAGGCAGTTTGCACACTAACACTGGGACCTGTTAGGTTGAGGTGATATGAGGTACGGGTTGCAAGATAATTACTGTCATTGCCCATGCGTGCAACCATGTCCTGGAGCAGCCCCTGCACATCTCCGTCAAAAGCATCCTTACTGGTAAGTAGATTATTTAATAAATAACTACTGCCCAGAGACGATGCAAAAACACCAATATCACCGCCATAGTTTTCCGAGTTATAACCGGAGGATTCCAGTGCTTTCCAGGCTGTCTCTAGGAAGACCCTTAACTGGGGATCCATCTTTTCCGCTTCGCGGGCGCTTAGGTAAAAGAAAGTGGCATCAAATGCTTCACCGTCTTCGATATTGCTGTAAGCCTTTACATAATCAGGATCCGCCAGTTGGCTGTCTTCAACCCCTTCACCGCGCAATATGTCGTCGTCGGCAATGGTGACGGACTCTTTCCCCGCCACAAGGTTATCCCAATATTCATTGGCGTTATTAGCTCCTGGAAATCGGCAGTCGTAACCGATAACTGCAATGTGCTGCTGGATATTTGAATTCGTACCATTCATCCTTCTGGCACCTCCTCTATTGGTTTTATTCGGGTTAATTTTCTACGTTGATTGTTTTTCCGGATTTCCGATCGCCTGCTGGCTTGAGAAAGCACACTTGCTATAGAAGAGTTGTAATTTCTTTCATTATCCGCATGCAAATACGCGGAAATCGAATGGATCGTTGGATTGGCGTAAAGTTTTACCAAGGGTATTTTTTTGTTGACCAGAGTCTCAATTTGTTCGTGTACTCTGACCATTGAGATCGATTGGCCACCAAGATCAAAAAAATTATCGTTAATACCCACTTTTGCAAGCCCTAAAACAGCACACCAAATTTCTGAAATTCGTTGCTGTATTTCAGTGCTGGGCTGGATGTATTTTGTTGACAATTCAGGTCGCGAGGAGTCTGGGGCGTTCAGTGCAGCGCGATCGATTTTACCATTGGGTGTCATCGGTAAATTTTTTAGGAAACAGTATTTTGAAGGAATCGCGTGTTCGGGCAATTTATCTCGCAAAAGGCGGCGCATATCACTCGCTGTAATTTTTTCATGGCCGCTTTCCCTAACGATATAGGCGACAAGGTAGGAGTTGTGTTCATCATCCTCGAAGGTTTTAGCAACAGCCTGATCGACTTCATGTAACAGGCATAATGCACCTTCGACTTCCTGTAGCTCGACACGCATGCCGCGCACTTTTAGTTTGTTATCTTTCCTACCTAGTAACGCAATGTCGCCATTCGGCATTTTCTTGCCTATATCCCCCGTATGATAATGTACAATATTGGCGTTTTGTGGATCTTTCTCGAAGGCCTGCGTGAACATTGTTTTTAAAGTTCCATCGCTATCGATGTTCAGATAACCCGGACAAATAAATTCACTTTTTAATACGATCTCACCTAGTTCACCATCACCAGCGATTTCTCCTGTGGTGGATCGAAGGTATACAGAAACATGTTCATCACTGGTGCCCAGATCAAGGGTGCTCCTCTCTGTCCGGTAATCCTGCCCAATGACATTCATCAACGTTGAAGAAGACTCTGTTGATCCATAGGCATAGGCAAGTTCGCAACCAGCGGTGAACAGAGATTGAAATTTTTTGATATCCGACTGATAAACACTGTCACCGCCCAACGCAAGCATACGCAAAGAGGAAAGTTCAGCCGAACTGGATTCAAGCAGTTTGGTTACGCTTCTGAAAATTGGCAGTGTTGAATGGTAAACAGTGACTGCCTCCTTCTGCAACCACGTTACCGCATGTGAGAGCGCTACTTTCTTTAATGAATAGGGATATAGAGTTGCGCCACACAACAGGCTACTAAATATATCCTGTACAGACGAATCCCAGCTGTAAGCCGATTGCAATGTGAGCCTGTCATTTTCGGTTATCGACAGGCGCTTAACCCACACCCATGTATGGTATAAAAGATTACGATGGGTTTGTGATACTCCTTTGGGTGCACCGGTCGACCCAGAAGTAAATAGCAAATATGCAGAATCATTCAACAAACTACTTCGGGTTTGGACTTGCAAGCTAGCATCGCCAGATTTCTCTTGGCTCTCTACATCCTCGAATATCAAGGGAGTTCCTTCAGTGATTAAACGAGCAGCCAACTTCGCATTTTCTTTATCAGTTACAATCAGTCTCGTACCCGACGCTTTACACATATATGTAAGTCGATCAACGGGATACGCGGCGTCGAGGGGAAGATAAGCCAAGCCGCTTTTCAACGTAGCCAAAAGTGCTACAACCATGTCAACACCATGATCAAATAGCAGTGCTACGTAGTGTTGCTTAGCGGAATATTCGTTTTGGCGTTCAATTATGGCCCGCGCGAGGTCTTCAGCACGGTTATCTAATTCTGCGTAAGTTATTTCCTTGATCGGGGATTTCACCGCAATTTTGTCGGGGCTGGACGCAACAATTGCCTTAAAACGATCCATCACTGAAGCGGAAAAAAGCTCTCCGATATCATTTACTCGATGTAATTTCATTGAATAATCTGAGCTACCTATAGCCCTTTCTTTCCTTTTTATGTTTTTAATTTGCATAATTAATTACAACACCTAAACACTTCGGTGAGTCCTTCAAGGTGCTATAAGTATTGAGGACATCTGAAAAATTCGTTGTTCGTAAACGCAGATCACTTAAATCAATCTTTCCATTTTGAATTGAGGTTAGCGCCCGTTTTAGATTACACTCCACGGTTGCCTCACCCGGCAGTGCTTTCTTTACGTCGATACCATGCACATGGTCATCATCGCGGTAACCCTCACCACAGCGCGCAGAAAACACGATGTCAATATTTCCCATCTCAACAGAAAAATTCACATTCGCAGTAAAGCGCCCCACTCCGATAATTCGTGGCCGGTGGTTTTCATTACCACGATTGCGCATTAAACGCGGCAATTGTTGAATCCATTGGGTTGCATCCCCCTTGATACAAATAAAGGCTTTAGTAAACGCCTGCAAAGATTTTGAAGAAGGCGAAAGCAAGGCATCACAAGTATCGGTAGCAATATTTTTTATGCTATCTAGACGCGCGTCGAAATGATCAGTGATAACAACATTATCGGAAATTGTTTGTGCGTAAGCCGCCACCAAGCGGCCAACTAAACCAGCACCAACCACAAGCACCTTATCTTCTTTCTCCAGCATTCCACGATCACAGGCATGCACTGCGGTAGCTAACAAATTTGCCATTAGTGCTTGCTGTAAATCTAAGCCTTTCGGAACCGGCAGCACAAGCTTACATGGCACTTGAACATACTCTGCATGACAGGCGTATTCCCATCCCATAGCGATCACTGCTTGCCCCGCTAAAACTGATGTAACATTTTCGCCGCATGATTCAACAATGCCGGCGACGCAATACCCGAGTTTTAAACGCTGGTTTGTTTCCCTGCACTGATCAATATAATGTAATTCTGTACCCGCACTTATTAGGCTAAAACTGTTTTTAATTAATACTTGATTGGCATCGAGAGGTCTAAGCTGTAACTCTTCAACAATCGGCCCATTTGCACCATCAACCATAAGCTGCTTCATCGAAAACCCCCTCAGTTAATGTGCCTTGGCTAATCTGGTTTATTGATTCAACAAAGTCAGGGTACGATGTCTGATAACAGCTCCCTCGCTCGATATAAGCGTCAATATTTGCGCCGCTACAGATGGCCGCAGCGGTCATTGCTAGGCGATGATCACCAAAAGAATTTACACGCCCACCAGGTCGTAGGGGTTGTTTACCTTCTACGGTGATAACATCATCAAATACTTCAACTTCAATACCAAAATCCTTCAACAAGCTTTGGGTGCTAAGAATTCGGTTTGTTTCCTTAAAGGTTAATTCCCCTAGCCCCTTAAATACTGATCTGCCATTCATTTGCGAAGCAACCGCAACGGCAAGGGGAATTTCGTCGATCATGGCATGAAAAATAAAATCATCGTCTAGCAGCCATGGATTAACAGCCTCAAGTGTAGCTTCTGCAGGAACAAAAATATCGCCTATCTCCTCTTCAAAATACGTTTGCGTATTTTGTATTTGGATGCTCGCACCAAGGCGCTTGAGCAAGAACAAAAATCCAGTACGAGTCTCGTTGAGGCAAACATTGCGAATATGCAGGTCCTTCTTACTTGGGCCCCGTCCTTGTTGCAGAAAATAACTAACAATGGGATAAACCACTGCGGACGGATCAAGCGGGACTCTATACTGAGTAAAACTTTTATAGCTGCCCGGTTTAAAGTGCACAAAGTCACCTTCAATGGAAATCGACGCACCCAAATGCTGCATAATACGCTGGGTATGATCCCTGGAACGCACCCGCTGGTGTACGGATATCTCGATGTTTGCTGCATAGCCTGCAAACAATATCGCCGACAACGCCTGTGCACTACCCACTGATAAAGTGACTGTACCGCCGTGTATTTCACTACGCTTGATTTGAATGGGCAGCTCGCCTTCCGCTCGCAGGTAAACTATTTCAGCGCCCAACTCACGCAATGGATCGACAACCCAATCAACGGGGCGCGGCCGCAGAGATTCATCACCGTCGACAATGGCATTAACACCCAATCCCGCTAAAACGCCTATTAACAAACGAGCCGCAGTACTGGATGACCCAAGGTTTAGAGTTGGGACTTCAGTTTTTGATAACGCAGCTCGATTGAATGCATCAACGTCAAAGGTACCGACGACCAAGGTTCCCTCTGACGGCTGTGTAACTGGTATTCCGAGCACCTCAAAAGCTTCTAGCAAGGGAATGATGGCCCCCCCCATATTGACATTCTCTAGCACGGTGTTCCCGGATTCGAGGGCTGCTAACAACAGGACTCTGTGACTGATTGATTTGTCACTAGGGAGCAATGTATCGTCAAATGCCACTGCCTCGGCAATCGGTTTTTTTCTGTACGTAAGATCCATAAAACACTGCAACTAAGTAAGATATAAATTTCGACGGCATCAAAAGGCATGAACAAACCATCGCTAATAAAATAAATGAATTTTTGCACTGACATAAACGAGTCAGTTATTGCGTGGGAACCTCCAAAAAATCACTATCTGGAATTATTTCCAACACTTCCTGAAAATCAGGTATTGGTCCGTCAGGAATTAATTTATCAATGGTTTCGTAATGGGCACGCCGATTGCGTTTTCGTTCCAAACCCAGGTTCAGGCCTACCAGATCAATGGGCCAAATTTCCAAATCATTCATCATATCCGCGTAACGTATGACTTCCTTTGCGGTCTGTGTCCTAACAAAAACCCGTCCGTGCTTTTCAATTTGGTCGATGCCAAGACTGCCAGAAAAAATATTTGGATCACCGTCGGAAACGCTGACATCGGCCAGCCCACTCAACCAGTCACCACAAGATAAACAGCGAAAAGATTTATTTTCCTTAAAGTGCCTTACAGCTTTCCAAAACGGTGTAACATGCTCATCACCTTTAGAGGTCTTAACAGAAATCTGACCGGGGTAATCGCCTTCGCGGTATTTTACTTCCACAACATCGTCGACTTTTACTTCCATTATTTCGTTGATTAAGGATTGTGTGCCCATTGGTAAAGTATTCGACGAACAACCAATTTCAACTATAAATACAATTCGTTCTCTCGCCCAACGTCCTACCTCAGTACTCATACCTTGTAGCTTGCGAATTGCCTGCACATGACAGGCAATTCCAGACATGACTATGTTCGCGGTTGGGTCCTGCTCATAGACTTCGCGCAGTTTGCTGAGAAACGGTGCCAATTGATAAGTTGACTGACTGTGATTAACTAGCGCCTTTCTATCGGTCACCAACACTGGACTGGAGTACACGGGGCTATCTGAGTCACGCCCCATTACGAGCGCATATTTTGCATCCAAGTATTCCATTGCAACCCCTAACAGAGTTGTAACACTACCTCCGCTAGCAGATTTTTTGAAAACCTCCGGCTCCGTAGCCTTACCCCCATAAACGTGCTGAAAAATTCCAAGCCAGCGCTCACTAACATCCCGAGAACGACCGAACAGCCTCAACTCCTGGCTTACCACATCAGTATTTACACCCGGACATACATCCACACAGTCGTTACATTCACCACAGGAGGCATCACTTTTTTCTAAAACTGGCGTAACGCTTTCCTTGTCAAAGCCAATTAGATCCTTAGGACAAACTAAAGCACAGGCGCCACAGCTTGCACATAAGTCCGTTGCAATAATCGAATTTACAAGATTTTGATATGACATGTTTGAATCTACCGAAAGAGGTCGTTAAAGGTTTTATCCAGTGATATTTCAAGAAATTTCTTTTCCACTTCGTCGAGAAGTATGGGAGGAATTACTTTTATGTTTTCGTTGTTGTAACCACCACCAAACAACAGCAAGCCGTTATTAAACGCAAACTTAATAAATTGCTTTGCCAACCCGGCGACATTCTCACCATCCTTCTTAAATTCGAAGGCTAGCAGCATGCCTCTCTGGCGAATTTCAAGCGTAAGCGAATACTTAGATTGCAAGTGTTCAAGAAGATTTTTCATCCATAAGCCATTTTCATTTGCTGTATGCCAGATTTCATTTTCTACAACAAAGTCTACAACGGCTAGGGCAGCCGCTGCAGACAACGGGCTACCAGAATAAGTCGATGTTTGCGTGCCACTGGGCAGTGATTTCATAATTTCATCACCCCCTGCAACAAGAGATATAGGGAAACCATTTGCCATGGACTTACCAAGCAACATCATATCTGGCACTACACTTAAAGTGTCGCAATAAAACAGCGAACCGCACCTGCCAAAAGCTGTATAAATTTCATCAATGATAGAAATCACACCATGTTCTCGGGACAGTGCTATCAAGCCCTCGACAAATTGTCGAGGTGGTAGCAATACTCCCTCGGTTACTTGGATAGGCTCAATAATAAAGGCCGCCGGAAGCGCCGAATCTCCCTGACCAGCACAATCAAGCAAGAAGTCTTCATAACGTGACAAGGAGTCGGCAATACGACTATCAAGATCATGAACAAGATCAATATCATCCTCACACCCCTGCACATAGGGAAGTGGAAATCGCACATAATCGGCGTCGTTAATTCGAGAAAACTCCTTAAAGCTACTGCGCCAAGTAGTGCCCAGTGCATCGTGGCTTTTTCCGTGGTAGGCATGTTCAAAACAAATAATTTTGCTTCGCTTGGTATGTGACCTGGCAATCTTGAAGGAGGATTCAACTGCCTCAGTCCCAATAACAGAAAATAATACGGACGCGTTTTTGATCGGAACTAGAGAAGAAATCTTTTCTGCTAAACGTACACGAATGGATGAATTTAATTTACAACCGGTATGGATGAGATTTCCAATTTGTTGCGTGCAAGCATTTACGACACAAGGATGTTGATGACCTAAGGAAACAGCACCACTACCTGCTGTTGCATCAAAAAAACGCACCCCCGACTCACTTATCAACCAAGAACCTTTAGCCGATTCAAATACAGGTGGAATTATCGGTTTGGTAGATACAGCTTCCATACAACATCCTTATTATCGAAGTCATTCACATACTCTAATAAATCCAAATTACCATAATAAAAATAAAAATAAAAATAAAAATAAAAATAAAAATAAAAATAATAAACTTAACTTATTCAACAGCACTATATGTAGCGACACTAATAAAGATAGACAGGTTTTTATGTTCCAATTATCGTACTAAGTTAGCAAGGGAAATTTTTACGACTAAAGCATTAGTGTTATTCACCGAAAATTTCGTAATCAAATGAAAATTAAAGACAGATCTACCTTTATTTTATTGCTAAACACAGATATATTTCGGAGGTCTAAAAATTAGACAAACCAAAATTGAAATCTGAAATTATCATAGCTAGTAATTCACTTTGGGGGACATCTAGGTCAATATTTAAAATCTTACTGGTACAGGTTTTTGAATACCTCTAAATTTCGAATAACACGTAAACGTGTGAAGTCAGAATTTACGGTTTAATGGAAATTCATACAGGTGCTAGTACATGGAGAATCAAATTGCAGCATTTAGAATTTCAAGTAAAAAGAGTGTCTCAACTTAATCAGCAAGTGTATCAAATTAATTTACTGCCCCCGGTTGGAATACTGGTAGATTATCATGCAGGTCAGTATCTTGAATTGTTGATAGATGGCACAGCATACCCTTTCACTATAGCCAACGCCCCAGGTCAACGCGAGCTGGAGCTACACCTAGGAGTATCTGAGAAAAGTGAATACAACATGCAAATCCTCTCACACCTCCAAAAAAACAATTCTATATGGTCAAGCCAACCAAAGGGTGAGGTATGGTTAAAGCCTCAACTCAACCAATTGAGCATGCATGACCCCCTGATCTTCATCGTGGCTGGTACCGGTTTTGCCCAAGCAAAGGCCATGATAGAGGAACAGCTTAAACACCAACGCAATGACCTTTATTTATATTGGATTAACCGTGATTCCGATAGCTTCTACTGTGACTTGCCTAACAAATGGGCCAAACAGGGTTTATTGAAGTACCATCCAGTAACCAGAGACAAACTAAACTGTGATTATTTACCCCTTCACACATTGGAGGATAGGATAACCAGTGAAATAAATGATATTAGCCGTATTCAAGTGGTGACTTGCGGCAGCCCCAATTTTGTCTACAGTGTGTTGGATGGCCTAGAAAGTAAGGGCCTTAAACAGGAACAAATGATGAGTGATGTATTTGATTACGCACCTCGCCAAGATAAACAATTTAGAGTCTTAAGCTTATCTGAAAACGTTGTTTAGAAAATTACCACAATCCGAGTTTCTAGAAGATATTGAATCGTTATTGCCGTGAAATGTGGTTTCACTGGAAATTTATGCGGGCTTTATGGGGTTCGTTCTATACAACTTACAACACTTATATATATTTTCATTTTATGAATGTAGTGGACTAAAAGATGGTTACAGTTGAAAAAGTAATTGATTACTGGTTTTTAAATTATAATGAAATTGATAATAATTTAGACAAACAAATGGAATTCTGGTTTCGTCGCGGAGATGATATAGATGACGAAGTTAGGTTAAATTTTAGTTCAGCTGTTGAATCTGCAGCTTCGGGAAGATTAAATAATTGGCATAAAACTGATTTGGGTTGGCTGGCATTTATTATACTCATTGATCAATTTCCTCGTAATATTTACCGTGGAAAAGCAGAATCCTATGCTCTAGATTCATTAGCATTAAGTATATCTCTGAAGGGAATTAAAAAAAGCAGAGATTTAAGCTTACCCGTCGTCGCACGCCCATATATTTACCTCCCACTTATGCACTCTGAGGATTTTGAAATTCAAAAGTTATCCCTTGAATTGTCAAAAAAACTTTATAATGAGGCCACTTTAACTCAGCGTAAATTTATAGAAGTTTATTTGGAAAGCGCTTTAGAGCATTATCAAATTATTAGAGAATTTGGTCGATATCCACATAGAAATGAAATATTAGGGCGAAAATCAACCGAAAAAGAGCTAAATTTTTTAGAGAAGTCCGATTTTCTTACGCGGGTATAAAACATTATCGTACATCATAAATGGACAATATTTTTTCATTATGGGGTTCTAGGGATTTACCCCCTAGTGTAACTATGTGCCATTTTTTTGGGGCAGTATACCTGGGCTGGAAATTGTGCACCTTCTGGTAGTACCACTGAGCATCTATATATAAAGTGATTGTATATGAATAATTTAAATCATTCGATTGATAGCCTGTTTGAACAGCACCGCTCTATTCGCGACTTTTCACAACAGAAAGTAGATAAACAACTCATAAATGAAATCATTCAAAAGAGTATTGACGGTACTTCTGTACTCCCCCCCCCATTTTCCACAGTGCTCATTTGTAGAATTTAAGCTGCCTGTAATAACTGCCTTGGCAGTACTCCTCCGATAGCAGTGTGAGGGCGTTCGTTGTTATACGTCCAAAGCCATTGTGTAGCAAGTTCTTGAGCCTGTTCAATGCTGTCAAAGATGTTTAAATCTAACCATTCATGACGCACTGTTC
>Ga0209075_1000579_pt1 | contig 36043 bp, 31 predicted proteins | sample Stecom2011_FD_187523 | JGI IMG/M metagenome (GOLD analysis project Ga0209075, IMG submission 187523) | Agricultural soil microbial communities from Utah to study Nitrogen management - Steer compost 2011 (SPAdes) (version 2) | ecosystem: Environmental > Terrestrial > Soil > Agricultural land...
ACAAAGCGGATTATATCGACATCAGAGACGATAGAACAAATTTCTATTTTGGTTTGAATGCGAATGAAACGAAGACCTTTAAGGTGTTGCTCAATGCTTCTTATCTCGGTAAATATTACCTTCCGGGAATGCAAGCTGAGGCGATGTATGACAACACATACATCATAAGAACCAAAGGTCAGTGGATTGAAATTGTAGAGTGACAAAACAAAATTCCCCTGTCAAAGTACGGATTTTGACAGGGGAATAATACAGGTGAAAATTAGAAAAACACCTGTAGCTATATGTTTAGACTTTATGGGTTTTCTTAGACTTTGGGCTTTCTGCTAAATATTGATTTTGAGAGTTGATATAAACAGAGTTCGCCATATATTCTTGATTATCTGCAAAAATAAAAAGAAGTGTTCCTTCTTTAATCGTATTAATTACTTGTTCGTTAACTTCTCTTGGTAGGGCCGGGCAGCCATAGCTTCGTCCTAATCTTCCTGTAGATTTAATAACGGCTTCACTACAATAATCTGCTCCGTGAATTACCACAGCTCTGGCTTTTGCTTGATCGTTGATTCCTTTTTCCAGTCCTTTGAGTCGTAAGGAGTAACCATTGCCTCCGATATAGGTATTTTCTGTAAGATAAAACCCTAACGAACTTTGATAAGAACCGTGTTGGTTAGAAAACGAGGTTGCATATTTTTCGCCTGAATTGCGTCCGTGTGAGACTAAAGTGTGAAAAAGAACTTGTTTTTTCACTAAATCTAATACCACCATTCGTTTTTGAGTTGACGGAAGGCTAAAATCTATAATAGTAATAATGTTTTTGTTTTTAGCATTTATTTTCTCCCAACCTTGCATAGCCTGCTCAAAGGCTTTGAACTGAATTTTTTCAGCCAAACCGAAACTATTGTATAAGTCCAAATAATTAGATTTAGGTGTTACAGTAGTTTCTGTAATGTCAGCTAAATTTCTTTTTTGGTTTAGTGAGTTATTGTTAAAAGAAGTAAATAAAAAAGTGATGATTACAATCCATAAAATTCTCATCTGCATTTCCTTTTGTGTTCAAACGTCATTTATGATAACGGGCAAATGTAATAATTATTTGATAGTCATAGTGTTAAACTTTGCTAATCAATCACAAAAACCAGAGATTGCAAGGGTTTTGCGGTATCAAAAATTAATTTTGCATGCGAAGAAGCTGTCCTGACACACATATGAGAACGAGGAATTGTGCCTAAAGTAGGGCTGTATTCAATGATAATTCCTTCGGGGTTATTGGTAGGCACGCCGTGAATGTAACCACCATTGGTAAAACGACTTGCATAGGGTGCATATCCTTCGATTTCGGTAGAACCATCTTTTTGATAGAACATTTTGGTTTTATTTTCTTGAATGATGAATAGTCCGACCGGAGTTTCCATCGCATATGGAGGGTTGTGAACTCCCGAAGTTGCCGGATTCATTGAACGTATGAACCACTCTGAGCCTGATTTCTCAATAAGTGTAATGTTTTGATTAGTAACATCTACCACAACAATATGGTTAAAGCGGATGTTGTCTCCTAATGTTTTTATGTATCGTTTCGGGACGTCCCATGTTCCTGAAAAGGAAATTCCTTGGATGCGGACCATATCGAGAGTGTCGCTGCTGATGAGTTTTACGAGTGAGCCATCTCTGCCATAAATGGTAGGGGTTTGAGTTTCACCAGGAATATAAAGAGGGGCTGATTGGTATCGTTCTACCCCCAAGGTATCTGCCACTCTGGTATATTCATTACGGACGAAATTTTTCACGGTTGGAGCTTCTCCGTTTTTGTTTTTGTAGTTCTGAAGGATGGCATAGGTGATTTTTTCACTTTGAAAGTTCTCTACATACGCTAATTTTTCTTTGATTTTATCCCATTGAAAAATCCTTGTAGTGTCTTTATACGGATAGTTATCTTCAAGAGTATATTTATCAAATGTAAGTTCTTTTTTTAAAACAATGTCTTCCTTTGTTCGAGGACGGCTTTTTTCTTCGGCCTTTTTAACTTCGCGGATAGAATCCGGAGCCTTGGTATCTACAAATGCTTCATCCACGGGCTTGTCCTTACACGAAATAAATATAGAGGCAAATAAAATCCAACTTAACTTAAAACCTATTCTCATAATGGATTGAATAATATACAAAAATAAGAAATAAAATGCAGTTTTGTTAATATATTTTTCTTGTTGCAGGAAATAATTTAATCTTTAGCGTTGCTTAAAGATGATTTTGTCAGAAAAAGACATTTTCTTTTGTAAGCTTTCTAAAAAACTGTACTTTTGAAATCATGTGATTGACATTTTGGCAATTATTTTTATTTGTTGTTTGCTGTTCTAATACGAATTTTTGTGATTTTTTAACCTGAAACCTGATTATGATAAAAGCTAAATTAAAGTCTGTATTCAAACTCTTTAAGGCCTCGGTATCGGAATTTTTAGCAGACAACTGTATGAAATTCAGTGCGTCATTGTCTTATTATACCATATTTTCTATTCCTCCTTTGACCATTTTGATTATTTCTTCGGCGGGGTATTTCTTTGGAGAAGAAGCTGTGAGAGGCGAGTTGTTTTCACAGATACAAAACTTGGTAGGGGAGAGTGCTGCTATGCAGATTCAGGAGGCTATCAAAAGCATTAAACTTTCCGATAATATGAGTTGGGCTACTATAGTTGGGTTTGTGATGTTATTGTTTTCGGCTTCGGGAGTTTTTGCGGAGATTCAAAGCTCTATAAACTATATTTGGGAACTCAAGCCCAAGCCCAAAAAGGGAATTATGAAAATGGTAGTGAATCGCTTGTTGTCGTTTTCGATGATTGGGGTACTTGGCTTTATTTTACTTATCAGTTTAATTATAAATACGCTGGTGAATTATTTGTATGATTATTTGACTGATTTGTTCCACGCGGATATAGTGTTTTTGGTTTCTTGGATAAATACGCTGGTGGTTTTGGTTATTGTAAGTACTATTTTTGGGTTTATCTTTAAGACTTTACCTGACGGGAAATTGGGTTGGAGGGAGACTATAACGGGCTCTATGTTTACGGCAGTGTTGTTTATGATTGGTAAATGGGCTATTGGTCTCTATTTGGGGAATTCAACAAAAATGGATTTATACGGAGCAGCCGGGTCTATATTAGTGATTTTGGTATGGGTTTATTATTCTGCCATTATTCTTTATTTTGGAGCTGTTTTCACGAAGAATTATTCGGAAATGTATGGGACACCTATAAAGCCGAATGATTATACGGTACGGGTGATAATAATCGAGGAGGAAGTAGAATTTGCGAAAACGGAAGAAGAGATTGAAAGAAAGCTAGACCCGAAGATGTCAAGAAATAAAAAAGACCTGTAAAAACAGGTCTTTTTTTATAGAGATTAGTCTATTTTGTAACGTTTTCTGTCGTTTTCGTTCAAGTAGATTTTACGTAAACGGAGTGATTTTGGAGTTACCTCTACGTATTCGTCTTTTTGAATGTACTCGAGAGCTTCTTCTAAAGAGAATTTAATAGCCGGGGCTATTCTCATTTTGTCGTCGGCTCCTGCAGAACGGATGTTAGTTAATTTTTTTGTTTTTGTAACGTTTACCACCATATCATCACTTCTTGTATTTTCGCCGATTACTTGTCCTTCATACACATCCTCGTTAGGGTCGATGAAGAATTTACCTCTATCTTGAAGTTTATCTAGTGAGTAAGGAATAGCTTTACCGTTTTCCATAGAGATTAACGAACCGTTTATACGTCCCGGAATTTCTCCTTTGTATGGTTGGTATTCCAAGAAGCGGTGTGCCATAATTGCTTCACCGGCAGTAGCTGTAAGGATTTGGTTACGAAGGCCGATAATACCTCTAGAAGGGATGATGAACTCGATCACCATACGGTCTCCTTTTGGAGTCATTGACAGCATTTCTCCTTTTCTCAGGGTTACGAATTCGACGGCTCTACCGGACAGGTGTTCCGGTAAGTCGATAGTAAGTTCCTCAACCGGCTCGCATTTTACACCGTCAATTTCTTTGATGATAACTTGTGGTTGACCGATTTGAAGTTCGTATCCTTCTCTTCTCATCGTTTCGATGAGAACTGATAAGTGAAGGACTCCGCGTCCGTAAACGATGAATTTATCTGCACTTGCAGTTTCTTCTACACGAAGAGCCAAGTTTTTCTCAAGTTCTTTGAACAAGCGTTCTTTGATGTGACGAGAAGTTACATATTTACCTTCTTTACCGAAGAAAGGGGAGTCGTTGATAGTAAATAGCATACTCATTGTCGGTTCATCGATAGCGATAGTTGGCAAAGCCTCAGGGTTTTCGAAGTCTGCTACAGAATCTCCGATTTCGAATCCGTCGAGGCCCACTAGGGCACAAATATCACCGGCATGGACTTCTTCTACTTTTCTTCTACCGATTCCTTCGAAAGTGTGTAGTTCTTTGATTTTTGATTTGATGATTTTGCCGTCACGTTTTACTAAAGAGATATTCATTCCTTCTTTCAAAGTACCTCTTTGTAGGCGACCAATAGCTATACGCCCTGTAAATGAGGAGTAATCAAGAGAAGTAATAAGCATTTGAACGGTTCCTTCTGATACTTTTGGAGCCGGAATGTGTTCTAAAACCATGTCTAGAAGAGGTTCAATATTATCTGTTTGGTTTTTCCAATCGGTTGACATCCAGTTTTGTTTTGCGGAACCGTAAACGGTAGGGAAGTCTAATTGCCATTCCTCTGCGCCCAATTCGAACATCAAATCGAAAACTTTTTCGTGAACTTCTTCAGGTGTACAGTTTTCTTTGTCAACTTTATTGATTACCACGCATGGTTTTAGTCCTAAGCTAATGGCTTTTTGTAACACAAATCGAGTTTGCGGCATTGGCCCTTCGAAAGCATCCACGAGGAGTAAAACTCCGTCTGCCATATTCAAAACCCTTTCTACTTCCCCGCCAAAATCGGCGTGTCCGGGAGTATCGATAATGTTGATTTTTGTACCTTTATAATTAACGGATACGTTTTTAGAAACAATGGTTATTCCTCTTTCACGTTCCAAATCGTTATTATCCAAAATTAAGTCTCCGGTATTTTCTGTGGCTCTGAAGAGCTGACAGTGATGCATAATTTTGTCAACCAAAGTGGTTTTTCCGTGGTCAACGTGGGCAATAATTGCAATGTTTCTGATTTGTGTCATCTGATTATTAAATTTTTAAGGGTGCAAAAGTAAGATTTTATTTTTTGTAATTTTTCGGATTCGTTATTTTTTTACTATATTTGTATGTACAAATGTTTAAAATGTGATGGACAGGAAAACATTTATCAAACTTGGACTAGGAGGATTAGCTATGACATCATTACAACCACTATATAGTTGGAGCCAGACTCTGAAAGGGCAAAGCACCAAGATGCCGGTGTTATTTATAGGGCACGGCTCACCCATGAATGGGATCGAAGACAATGAATTTTCACGTAGTTGGGCTAAATTTGGAAGAGAGATTCCCCGGCCTGAGGCAGTATTGGTTGTATCGGCGCATTGGTTAACTCACGGAACCCACGTAACTGCTATGGAAAATCCGAAAACGATTCACGATTTTGGAGGTTTTCCTCAGGAGCTTTTCGAAGTGCAGTATCCGGCTAAAGGAAATCCGATTTTGGCTAAAGAAACGGCGAAACTTATTACTTCGACTAACGTAGGTCTTGACCATGACTGGGGTTTAGATCACGGAACTTGGACCATTGTTCGGCACATGTATCCGGATGCTGATATTCCGGTTTTGCAACTGAGTATCGACTATTATAAGCCGGCTCAATATCACTATGATTTAGCCAAGCAACTGTCTGCTTTACGAAAAAAAGGAGTGCTTATTATTGGTAGCGGAAATATGGTACACAACCTGAGAATGATTGATTGGCGCAATATGAATACACCGAACTTTGGGTTTGATTGGGCTGTGGAAATGAATGAGACATTTAAAACAAAGATTTCCAAGAAAGATCACCTGTCTCTCATCAACTATCAAAGTTTAGGAGAGAAAGCGAAATTAGCGATACCGACTCCGGATCATTATTACCCGCTTATTTATTCATTGGCATTGCAAGACAAGGATGATGATATTTCATTTTTCAACGATAAAATGGTAGGAGGTTCGCTTAATATGACTTCGGTAAAAATAGGTTAATTAATTCATCACCACTTTCCAGGCGGCAGAAATTCCGTCGATAATGTCTGAAGCAATCAGGCTTTTCTTATGAATGTGTTGAATTTGGCAATCAGCGGCAAGACCATGTAAGAAGACTCCGATCACAGCTGCATTTTCCGGAATATAACCTTGAGATAAAAGAGAAGTGATTATTCCTGTCAGCACATCTCCGCTTCCTGCTGTTGCCATTCCCCAGTTCCCGGTAGGGTTAAAGTGAATTTGTCTGTTGGGTAGAACAATAGCGGTATACGCTCCTTTGATCACCACGATAATTCGGAGTTTTTGAGCTAGTTCAGTGGCTTTTTTGAGTTTCTCGAAATCGTTTTTCCAGCTACCAATAAGTCTTTCGAGTTCTTTTGGGTGAGGAGTAATTATAGTGTTTTCGGGTAGCAAAGACAGGGTATTGGGTTGTTGAGCTAAAATGTTCAGTGCATCGGCATCTAGAACTAATTTTGGCTTGTGTGAGCACTGTTTTAAAAACTCAATGAATCCTATTTGTGTTTTGGGGTGAGTTCCCATTCCGATACCTATTCCGATAGCAGAAAATGAGGATATGTCTTTCGGGAAATTTATTAAGTGTTCAGAGTTTGTATCTGTCAAAACCATAGCTTCCGGAAAGGCTGTTTGCATAATCTGATAACCACACTGAGGAATAAAAGTGGTAACCAATCCGCAACCGGTTTTGAGGGTTGATTTGCCGGCTAGAACGACAGCTCCCATCTTGCCATAGCTTCCGCCGATAATAAGCGAATGCCCAAAAGTTCCTTTGTGGGAAAAGCGATTCGGAGTAAAGATTTTTTCTTGAATGTCACTCAGAGAGGTATAGAAATAGGAAGTTTGAATTTGTTCTATGGCTTTTTGGTTCAACCCAATATCCAGCACTTCAATTTCTCCTGAATAAGGGGAGTTTTCAGGCAGTAGGAGAGCTGCCTTAGGGGTTTGAAAGGTATATGTTTTAGTAGCTTTTACGATAGGATAACTTTTATCTGTGGTCGAATCAGCAATAAGTCCTGAAGGTAAATCCACGGCTATTACGACATGTTGGTTGATTTGAGTGATGATATTTCTCCACTCTTGGTCTAAGGGTCGGGACAATCCGTATCCGAAAAGGCAATCAATGACAATAGATTGATTTGATAAATCCAGGTTTTGGTTTAGTTCGAAAAAACGGATTGGAATATTAAGTTCCTTTAGGCGATTTTGATTGATGAGATTGTCTTTGGAATACTTGTGGTTTTTATGTAAGTATACCTTGACTTGTCCGCCATTTTGATTGAGGATTCGAGCTAGGGCGAGGCCGTCTCCTCCGTTGTTACCACAGCCACATACGATAGAAAATTGATGGTTCTTGGTGTTGAAATCTCTTTTGAGTTGTTCGTACAAAGCCCAAGAAGCACGCTCCATTAAATCCACGGATTGGATTCCTTCTATAAGGATGGTTTGTTCATCTATGAATTTTAGTTCTGAAGCAGATAAGATTTTCATTTTTCTATCACTATTAATCCTTTGTACAAATCTACAATTTTCAATAATTCTTTTTGAGGGAGTCATAAAAAAGCCTCCTGATTAGGAGGCTTTTTTGGAGGTTATTGTTTGATAAATCTCAGTGTTTGGCTTTGATTTTTATGGTTCACTTTGATGATGTACACACCTTTTGACAAAGAGTTTATATCAACAGACAAGTCAGAAGCGTTGGTTATGTTTTGATTTTTAACCATTTGCCCTAGAGTGTTATAAATGCTATAGCTTTCAGGTAGATTGTTAGTGTCTGCCACTACGATATTAATGACAGAATTAGCAGGGTTTGGATATAGCGTTACTTTGTTTAATTCGCTTGGAATGTTGGTACTAACAGTTCCATCGGCAATAAATGAAGTAGATTCTTTTGTTGTAAAAGCTCCTCCAGACACGATTATTTCTCCGCCGATAGACAATGAGTAAGAGCCTTGACCTTCTGCACAGCAAATACCATCTCCAAAAGCATCATATATGGTAAACGTATAACAATCATTAGGCGTTAAAACAACTGTTTGAGTAATTGTTTGATTGTTGGAATAATTGCCTCCGGTTGCAGCAACAATTCCTGTGGAATTATTCACAAGATCCCAAGAAGTTTCGTTTGCGAAATTATCTGTAGTTAATGATATAGTAACCGCATTTCCTACATAAACATTTGCAAGAGTTTTGGCTACGGTTTTGCTGTTGTTTAATAAGTTGTCGTCAATAGTTTCGTTTACGCCGGTTATTTCTACGTTGAAGTTTCCGTTTTGTTCGAATGTCACCAGTGGTAGCACGATATCCACACTAGCATGAGGTTCTAGAGTACCTGTCCAAGAGAGGCTTTGAGTTGTTCCTCCTTCGATTCCGAAAGACAAGTCGGCAGAAGTAATAGTGGTTGTAGTACCTGAGTTGATTAAAGTAACAGTAGGGTTTACTTCATGAGAGCAAGCTCCTAAGTTAATTCCACCAATTTTTAGGTCGAATTCTTGAGGAGGCAGACAAGCAGAAGAAGTAGCTAAAGAGGCTCTTCGAGGGGAATTGTCTAATACTGTTCTGATTCTTGTTTTTTGATCTTCTGTGAAAGTGTTTTTACAGGAATCATCTGTATAATCCATATAGTTTTCGATCATACTAGGGGTAGGGCAACTAGTAGTTTGAGCACAACCTTGATTGGCATCACTAGCCGGAGGTGTGTCTAGGCAGTAATCGTTCAAGCTATCGATTTCATCTACTTCACAAGAAGGATTATCTCCCCAAATGTGTCTTAAACCTAGCCAGTGACCAATTTCGTGGGTCGCGGTTCTTCCTTTATCGTATCCGAACATATAAGTTCCGTCAGGGTAGATGTCTGACGACCCAAAGCAGTTATGGCTAATTACGACTCCATCGGTAAGAGGGCCTTCACTCAAAGAGCCTCCATCAAGGCCTTCTAGAACAGAAGATTCCGGGAATTGGGCATATCCTGCTACTAACCCGGCCATGATATTATCTACTATCCAAATATTTAAATATTCATCGGGGTCCCATATTGTAGTAGGTTTAAGCGTTTCAATTTCTTCTGTCATCCAGGTTGAAAGAGATCCCCAAGGGAATTCTATCGTTGGAGTTGGAATATTTAATCGGTTAATTCCGGTAGTAGGCTCTCCGCTTGGTGTACGTTGTGCCAAACAAAATTCTACTTCGATATCGGCTCCGATAGGATTGTTATTAAATCCCGGAGTTCCGGGTAATTTTCTATAATCTTGGTTTAAAACCGCAATTTGAGATAATATTTGTTCGTCGGTGATGTTTTCGTCTACCCCATAAGGTTTGTTGTTATGAATTACGTGTACTACCACAGGAATAGTAATAATTTGGTTTGCTTCGCGATTTTGAAGGTTTTTGTTTTGATTGATTTTGGAGGCAAGCCAAGATTCAAATTGTTGAGCTGATTCCTTTTTAGGGTTAATAGAACTTAGATATTGGTCAAATTCATAAGCTCCGCATCTCACCATTCCGTTACTTTGTTCGGCTTTTTCTTTAAGTTGTTCGAAAAAGACAGATTTACCGAATTGTTGAGGTGTTTTTTGTCCAAAAGAATTAGAGCTTATAAGCAGAGCAAAGCTCAACATGACTGAGGAAATAATTTTTCTATGCATAATCTCTAGTAATTTAATAGTAAAGATGGGCAAACATAATTGAAAGTTAGATTTTTACAAAGTTCAAAAGTAAAAAAATTAACTTTTTTTAATCAAACTGCTTATTTTATCAAGGATAAAGCAAACAGATTGCTCTCTAATTACATTTCGTTGATTTTCTGATGGGTTGGTTGAGATGATAGTCTCGAAAGAATAAAGTTGCTTTTTAAATAGAATTGCAACATAGATTTGACCTACGGGTTTATTGATTTTATAGTCATTAATAGGTGCTGAGGCTACTCCGGTGACTGCTACGTAGATGTCTGCTATAAGATTGAGTTTAGAAAGCCCTTTGACCATTTCTATAGTAGTTTCGATAGATTCTGCGGAGTGTTGTTCAAGTGTTTTGGGATTTACTCCAAGAATTTTAATTTTCAATTCCGGGTTGTATGTAATAATTCCGCCTTTTAGAACGGACGAAGCTCCGGGAACAGAAGCGATAGTGCTTGCTAAAAGGCCAGCAGTAATGCTTTCTGCTGTGGCAATTGTAAGTTTTTTCGATAGAAGAAGTGTGTTGAATTCGGCAGCAGTCATAAGGGAGAGTTTCTTACAAAGATAGCAAGAAAACCATCCATTTTATTTTATCCTTGACCGAGATAGTTTCGGAACGAAGTGAGGATTAAGGCAGATGTCGAGTTTAAGGTAAGTGCAAAACGCTCTGTTTTAGGGCAATAAAAAAAGGATTCAGAAAACTGAATCCTTTTTGGGTGGATGATGGGTCTCGAACCCACGACCTTCGGAACCACAATCCGACGCTCTAACCAACTGAGCTACAACCACCAGTTTCTCATTTGAGTGTGCAAATATACACAAAAGTTTTCATTTGCAAAATTTTTATATCAAATCTGACAAACTATTTATTCCGATATATCGCTCTACTGTAAAGCCCTCCGCATAATCAACACCTATGATACGGCCTAAATCTTTGGCTCTGTATTCGATACTTTCTTGGAAGTTCTTTGTAGCTATCGGAGTAACCGGTTCGTTGGAATTGGGTTTGAAGAATTGGGAGTCATAGGCAAAAACAGCCTCTAGTTTTTTCTGCATAAAATCGGATATGTCAACCACAAAGTCCGGTTCTATATTTTTCCATTGGATGTAATGATAAACGGCCTTTGGTCTATGTTCTTGTTGTTTCTGTCTGTCAAGTTCTGTTTCTATCATTCTCAATCCGGATAAGAAACAAGCATCTGCGACTAATTTGCTTGCTTTTCCGTGGTCGATATGTCTGTCGTCAATAGCATTGCACAACACAATATCCGGTTGGTATTTGCGAATCATTTTGATAACTTCGAGTTGGTGTTTTTCGTCGTTGATGAAAAAACCATCTCTGAACTTTAGGTTTTCTCGAGCGGAGATTCCTAAGATTTCTGATGCTTTGGCCGCTTCTTGGTATCTTTTTTCTACTGATCCACGTGTGCCTAACTCTCCTTGAGTAAGGTCAACAATTGCGACTTTTTTGCCCAAAGAAATTTCTTTGGCTAAGGTTCCTGAGCAGCCTAATTCGACATCATCAGGGTGGGCTCCAAAAGCTAATATGTCTACTTTCATGTTGTTATCTTATAAAAGGCAAAGATACGAAGTAATTAGAATAGGCTTTTCATAGTAACTGCTTTGTTTACGGTTTCAAGAAATTCCTTTTCGGGGATACTGTCTTTAGTGATTCCGCAGCCGATGTAGAAGTTCACGGTATCGTCTTGAATTTCCATGCATCGGAGGTTTACGTATAGTTCTGAAGTTTTATTTTCATCAACATTCAATTCTCCTAAGAATCCGGAATAGAATTTTCTGTCGTAACCTTCGTTAGCGAGGATATATTCTTTGGACAAATCTTTAGGGAGTCCGCATACAGCAGGAGTGGGGTGGAGTTTTTCGATGATTTTGTCTAAAGAAAAATCGTTTTTTAGTTGGGCTGTAATATCTGTTCTGATGTGTAAAAGCGTTCCGGCTTGAGAGGTGAAAGGCTTGGAAAGTTCGATAGTTGAAGTTTCCGGTTTTAGGTTTTCTACGATAAAGTCGGTTACGAATTGTTGTTCTTGCTTTTCTTTTTCTCCCCAAACCACATTGGTTGTTCCTTCGAATTTTTGAGTTCCGGCATAGGCCATAGTTTGCAGGAGGTTGTTGTTTAACGAAAGGAGTTTTTCGGGGGTAGCACCGAGCCATGTGCCTATTTTCGGATGATAAAATAAGTAGCGAAAGGCCGTAGGGTATTTAGAAAACATTTTTTGAAAAAGTGGCACAGTTTCTATTTTGTTAGGGTTATAGCTTTCTTTTCTGGAAGCTACTATTTTGCTAATTGCACCTTTTCGAATTTCGGAAATCATGTTTTCTACTAATTTCTCGAAATGATTTTTTTCGGCGTTTGAATAAGCAGTGGTTAGAATTGAATCTTCAGAAAACGTGTTGTAATTCCATGTTTGGTGAAAAACTTTTGATTGATCGAGGGGAATGAAGACGGTTTTGTTTGAGCTGTCAAATGGAGCCAAAGCGAATCCTTCTTGGGAATAGTTATCCAAGTAGTGGAGTGTATCGTCTTTTTGGAAAATACCTTTTACGATATTGGAGTTAGGCTTGGCATATACCACAAAAGGTCGTTTTTCGGCAATACTTATATGGAGGTTTTTAAGCATTTTTAGGGAGTACAATATTGGTGAGTTTACAGAGAGAGATTAGGTTGTCGTTTTCGTCGGTTATTTTTATTTCCCAAAGATGAATAGTTTTTCCTTTATGAATGATTCGGGCGGTTCCGTAGACAGTTCCTTCTTTTTTGCTTTTCAGGTGATTGGCAGAGATTTCAATGCCTCTTACTTCGTATTTTGAAACGTCGATAAACATTAAAGAAGCAGCACTCCCCACACTTTCTGCTAGGGCAACAGAAGCTCCTCCGTGTAGTAAGCCCATGGGTTGGTGTACTTTTGAGTTTACGGGCATTTTAGCTTTTAGAAAACCTTCGCCGACATCTATAAATTCAATCTGAAGGGTTTCCATTAATGTATTTTGACAAATCTTTTTTGAGAATTCTAGAAATTCTTCTTTAGTGAGATTCATAATTAGGCTGATTTGAAGGTATAAAATTAGTCAATTTTAAAGCATAAAAAAACTGCCTGAAATACTTCAGGCAGTTTTTAGAATTTTCTTAACTTAAAGAAATTATTTTATTTGGAAAGTAACTCTTCTTACTAACTTACGAGCTCCAGGAGACGAAGGTTCAACAGATTTATCTTCTCCACGAGAGATAACGTTAAGTCTTGAAGGATCGATTCCTGCTTTAACTAGGATTTCTTTTACGTTTTCAGCACGTTTGTTAGCTAAAGCGTAGTTGTAATTTTCTGGTCCTATTTCGTCTGCGTGTCCGAAGATATCTACAGATTTATCAGGATTGTTGATCAAGAAAGTACGGATGAAATCGATTCCGTGAGTTGAAACGTTAGTAGGTTGAGCTTTGTTGAAGTCGAAGTAAGTTGTTACATAACCTTTGTTGATTAGGTCGATTACAGCTTCAGCTTCTTTAGCTTTTTCTCCTTCAAGTTTTGTAATAGCGCTACCGTATTTGTTTTCGAAATATGTTTCGAGTTCATCCGGCACACCATTTCCGTTTGTATCCACCGTTCTTCCTTTCGTATCGACAGCAACACCCGGCATAGAGTTTGGCTCAGCATCTAGGTAATCTGGCACCCCGTCTTTGTCTGAGTCAACGAGCATTGCTTCTAGTTCAGCAATTCTGCTTTCTAATGAAGTAAGTTGATCATTAGTTTTATTATCTCCGACGTACCAGTCTGCGTGAGTTTTCTTACCAAAGTAATAAGTAACCCCAACAGAAGCGTTTAAGATAGGAGCAAACATTTTGAAGTATTTAGTAGAAGGGTCTACAGCAGAAGCGTTAACTGTTTGATCAGGTACTACAACTACGATATTAACGTTTCCTGTTTGACCATTCACTGTAGCTGTACCAGTTCCGGGATAAGTTCCTCCAGGAGCAGTAGCCGTTACATTAATGTACTTTTTATCTCTTGGTCCTCCGTTAAATGTTTGACTTTGACTAAAGTTATTCATTGCTGTACCATCTAGGGTAATAGCAAAGCGATCACTTAATTTGAATTGTAATGTCATACCGGCGATAGCAGTAAGAACAGGGTCGTCCTTATAATCTGTATTATAAGAGCCGTAAGCACCTCCGGCATGAGCTAATAGACCAATAGTATTTGTCCAATCTTCAAAGTCTAATAGTCTTCCTACGTTAACTACTCCTTGTAAACCGATACGCCACATGGTTGCGTCCCATGAAGGTCCACTTTTTTCATTGAAGGTATCATAGCCAAAATCTAATTTTAGACCTGCTTTTGTGCTAAGCATATAGCGTACTCCCACATCAAAGTGTCTGAAACCTACTCCACTATTATAGCCATTGTTGAAATTAACTCCCCACATTCCTATAAGCTTGTTAAACCCTCCATTGGCTTCGATTGACCACCTGTCGTAGTCAACGCGTTTTTCTTTTTCGGTTTCTTGAGCAGTAACAATCGTCAAAGATGTTAATGCCAAAACTGATAAAATGATTTTTTTCATATCCGTACGATTTAATTTAAAATCTAATTTTTCTGCAAAGTTATTCTTTCTTTCCAAAGAAAAAAATTTATTTCTTACTTTTTACACAAAAACAGTTTATTTTCAATGCAAAAAGCCGATTTTGTAATTAAAACTTAATTAAGATTTTTTTAAGTTATCATGAATTCTCTAAAGAGAAATTTGTTAAAATTTCTTTGAGATTATATTGATAATTTTCGGGAACAGGAATTTCTATTCCTACATTCGGAATTTCTTCCAACTGATATTGTATTTGAGTTTCAGCAAATATCATACCTATATTATAAGCGTAATACTGCGTAGATGAAACAACTTCTTGTGTACTTAATATAGTATAAGGGATTTGAACTCCCATAAACGTGAATATAGCATCGATTTTTAGAGAAAACGATAAGTTTACGATTTTAATGTCATTGTGAGTAGTTCCGTTTTCTAGAGTGAGTGTTTCAAGGTCTCCAGAAGAAGTTGAGGCTAAAGTATACTCTACGTTTAGACCATACTCTGCTAAGTCTTGATAAAACTCACCGGATTGGGAACTCAGCAAATTTCCAAGAGAAGCATTGTTGTCTAGGATAACAAAATTGGTTAAGTCAAATGAGAGTCCTTCTATACCTCCTAAAATTTCCCCAATATTAATAGTTCCGGAATATAATATCTTTGAATTGTCAGAAGATAGTTTTCCTGTGGTGAGAAGGGAGGTATAAAAGCCTGTTGGGGTATTATCGGTGGCGAATGTTTTGTATGTAACGCCGTTTTGTGTAGTTTCTCCGCTTACATATAAATGGTCTTGTTCTGAAAAGTCTTCACTTTGAATATCGTATGTCCAAGAATTTCCCACATTTTGAGGAAAATACCCCAATTGGGGAATAATTGGCCCGTCATTGTTGCCTCCAATGTCAGCATTGTCGTCTGAAGAACAAGCTATGGATAATGTACCCACAAAGAAGACTAATAAGAGTTTGTATAATTTTTCCATTTATATGGTTTGAAGATTACAATTTCATTTCAGGAATATCTCCTTCTATAATAAGGTCTGCTTCGGTTGCTTTAACAATGTCTTCGACTGAGACTCCCGGAGCTCTTTCTAAGAGTTTGAATCCTTTTGGTGTAACTTCTAGCACGGCTAATTCTGTCACCACTTTCTTTACACAGTTCACACCTGTCAGAGGGAGTGTACATTTTTTAAGGATTTTACTTTCGCCGGCTTTGTTTACGTGCATCATCGCTACGATGATATTTTCTGCAGAAGCCACCAAATCCATAGCGCCGCCCATTCCTTTTACCATTTTTCCGGGGATTTTCCAGTTGGCAATGTCTCCGTTTTCAGAGACCTCCATAGCTCCCAGGATGGTTAAGTCGACATGTTTTCCGCGAATCATCCCAAAACTCATAGCCGAATCAAAAAAGCTTGCTCCTTTTAGAGTAGTAATAGTTTGTTTTCCTGCGTTGATGATGTCTGCATCTTCTTCTCCTTCATACGGGAAAGGCCCCATACCCAGAACTCCATTTTCACTTTGGAATTCTACATTAATTCCTTCAGGGATATAGTTAGCTACCAAAGTTGGGATTCCGATACCGAGGTTTACGAAATATCCGTCTTTGAGTTCTTGTGCTATACGTTTAGCAATTCCTACTTTATCTAACATAACTAAGCTCTTTTTCTTACGGTTCTTTGTTCTATTCTTTTCTCAAATTTTTCTCCTTGGAAGATTCGTTGTACGAAAATTCCCGGAATATGGATGTGATTTGGGTCTAATTCTCCGGCAGGGACTAATTCTTCGACTTCTGCAATAGTTATTTTGGCAGCCCCACACATACAAGGGTTGAAGTTTCTAGCTGTTCCTCTAAAGATAAGGTTTCCGGCTTGGTCACCTTTCCAAGCTTTTACGATAGCAAAATCAGCTTCATAAGCATATTCAAGGATATGAGGTTTTCCGTTAAAAACCTTTACTTCTTTTCCTTCTGCCACTTCGGTTCCGTATCCGGCAGGTGTATAAAAAGCAGGAATTCCGGCTTGAGCTGCTCGGCATTTTTCAGCAAGAGTTCCTTGTGGTGTAAGTTCAACTTCCAGTTCTCCGCTAAGCATTTGGCGTTCGAATTCTGCATTTTCTCCAACATAAGAAGCAATCATCTTTTTGATTTGTCTTTTGTGTAACAATAATCCTAGTCCGAAATCATCTACACCTGCGTTGTTGGAGATACAAGTAAGGTTTTTTACGCCTTTCTTAACGAGATGATTGATGGAGTTTTCAGGAATACCACACAAACCAAAACCACCGAACATAATGGTCATGTTGTCTTCGATACCTTGAAGGGCTTCTTCAACGGAGTTTACCTTTTTGTTTATCATAATTTAGTTAACTATAATTTTAAGGGGTAAAAATAGAAATTTTTTTTATATTTTTTGTTCTCATCAAGTATAACTGAATTTTGTACCTTTGAAGCCCATATTAGATTTATGAAAAAAGACAAGAATTTTTATGCTGTTTTGATGGCCGGAGGAGTGGGCTCTAGGTTTTGGCCTGTTTCTACGTCTGAATTTCCGAAGCAGTTTCACGATATGTTGGGAACGGGAGAAACGCTGTTGCAGAAAACGTTTTCTCGGCTGCAACAAATCATTCCTACAGAAAATATATTGGTTCTTACTAATCAGAAATATAATGCTTTGGTTTTAGAGCAACTAAATATCGAGCAAGAGCAGGTAATTTTGGAACCGGCTATGAGAAATACAGCTCCCTGTATTTTGTATGCTTCGATGAAAATTCATAAGCTAAACCCGGATGCTCAAATTATAGTGGCACCTTCAGATCATTGGATAAAAGACGAAAGTTTGTTTATTCAGCATTTGGAACAGTCATTTGAATTTTCTGCCCATAATAATGCTTTAATGACATTGGGGATTGAGCCTACATTTCCGAACACAGGGTATGGTTATATTGAATATGACAAGCAAGATGCAAATGTCATAAAAAAAGTAAAGCGGTTCCGCGAGAAGCCCAACCTCCAAACTGCTCAAGACTTTTTGGATAGTGGGAACTTTTTGTGGAATGCAGGAATTTTTATTTGGTCTGCCAAGTCAATCTTGAGTGCCTTTCAAAAATACCAACCAGGGATGTTTGCTCTTTTTGAAAAGGGTTTTGAGTTTTATAATACCGATAAAGAGGTTGCTTTTATAGAGGAGAATTACGAGAAGTCAGAAAACATTTCGATTGACTATGCTATTCTAGAAAAGGCGGATAACGTTTATGTACTTCCTTCTGTTTTTGATTGGAATGATTTAGGGACTTGGGGTTCGCTTTATGATAAGCTTCCGAAAAACGAGAACGCGAATGCGATTGTCAATGCCCAAGTGATTTCGGAAGAATCGACAAACAACATCATTAGAACCGAAGGAAAGAAATTAGTTGTGCTAAAAGGTCTTAATGATTATATCATTGTTGAAACTGACGATGTGTTGATGATTTACCCGAAAAAAGAAGAGCAAAACATTAAGGAAATTGTTCAGAAAAACGGATTCTAAAAAATAAATGTTTTTTTTTCTTTTTTTTAACCTCGAAATTCATTTAAAAGAGTTATTTTCGGCGGCTAAAATCAAGAACAAATTTTTCAATTAAATTCATTCCATAATGCAAGATTTTGACTGGTTACAACTCATAAACCCGGAGTTTTATATCAACATGAAAATAGGCGGGGTAGCTATTGGGCTTTGGGTAGTGTTGTTTATCGTTTTTGCTGAGACAGGGCTTTTTGTAGGTTTTTTCCTTCCGGGAGATAGTTTGTTATTCTTGTCAGGAATTTATTCTACAGAACTTGTCAGTCAATTTATGCATCTTGAAGGGGATTTCATCAATGTATTTGTTCTTGCGTCATTGGTTGCATTGGCCGGGGTTCTAGGGAACTCTGTAGGATACTGGTTTGGGGCTAAAAGTGGCACATACTTATACAAAAAAGAAGATACTTTTTGGTTTAAGAAAAAATATCTTCTTCAGTCGAAAGACTTTTTTGCAAAGCATGGAGGAAGAGCTATCATTTATGCTCGATTCTTTCCGATTTTCAGAACTTTTGCGCCGATTGTTGCCGGAATTGCCGGTATGGACAAAAAGAAATTTGCTTTATACAATATTGTTAGTTCTGTACTTTGGTCATTTAGTTTGATTTTTGCGGGTCATTACCTAAATGGTTTAGTAGGTCGTGCTTTCGGGATTGAACTTAAAGACAACATTGGTCTTATTGTTTTAACGATTGTATTGATTACTACAATTCCGGTACTTGTGAAGTTGTTCAAGAAGAAAGCTTCACATTAATTCATCATTAAAAAGCTAATAAAAGCCAGCACAATTACGGAAAGGACAACACCTCTTGCCATTAATTCTTTTTTCAATCGAAGTAAAAGGAAGAATACGGCAAGATTTGGAACTGTTCCTAAGGTGATGAGCATTCCTGCAAATCCTTGGAATTTTAAAATTTTAAAACCTTCTAAGAAAGAATATTCTGTAAAAATTTCTACGTAGCCATAGCAGCCTAGGGTTGCTACAGCGATTCCGATTAAGAAACCGTAAAGTAGGTGTATTTTATTCATTGATATTCCAAGTTGTGTTTAGGGTTTGAATAGCGTGATGAGCTGTGAGGTCGAATTGAACCGGCACTACGGATACATATCCGTTGGCTAGTGCCCATTCGTCTGTGTCTTCTCCTTTGTCGTAGTTTACGAATTCCCCCGTCAGCCAATAATACTCTCGGTTATGAGGGCTGGTTCGTTTGTCGAAACGTTCGATCCACATGGCTTTGGCTTGTCGACAAATTTTAATTCCCTTGATTTCTTCTTCTTTGATTTTCGGGAAATTCACGTTTAATACGACATCTTTTGGGATTCCGTTTTCCAAAACGTTGCGAATGATTTTTCGGATGTAGGTTTTGGTGGGTTCGAAATCGGCATTCCAATCAAAATCGTCGAGAGAAAATCCTACGGCAGGGATTCCTTCGATTCCGGCTTCTAGGGCTGCACTCATGGTTCCTGAGTAAATTACGTTGATAGAAGAATTTGAGCCATGGTTTATGCCCGAAAGACATAAATCCGGTTTTCTTTTCAGGATTTCATGTACGGCCATTTTGACACAGTCTACCGGTGTTCCCGAACAGCTGTATTCCATAGCTACTTCTGGATCTATGTCTATTTTGTTTAAGTATAGCGTTGTGCTTACGGTGATAGCATGCCCTTTTCCTGATTGAGGGCTATCGGGAGCGACAACTACGACTTCACCAAACTCTTTTGCGATTGAGATTAACATACGGAGTCCGGGAGCCGAAATTCCGTCGTCATTAGTAACTAAAATAAGAGGTCTATTTTCCATCGAAAGGCTTTTAATGTTACAAAACTACACAAAATACTAAATAATATAATCCTTGTTTTTGTTTAACAAAAAATTATCTAGGTTTGTTGCTACTTGGTATGGTTTTTATGTATCTTAGCCTAAAAGTAAAAATGAATTTTATTATAGCGTTTATGAAAAGGAACTATAAAGCGTTGGTGCTTGTGGGTGTATTTGCCTTGGCACTATGGGGATTTATGCCCAAAACTGAGAAATTTGACGGAGCTTCAGATAACGATCAATTACTTCTACAACTTGTCACAATGGTTTTGGAAAATGCTCACTATAACCCTAAGGATATAGATGATGAGTTTTCTAAGAAGTTGTATAAATCTTATCTGGAAGAAATAGATGCTAATAAAAGATTCTTTTTGCAATCAGATATTGATGAGTTCTCTCAGTACGAACTCATGTTGGATGACCAAATCAAAAATAAAGATATCACTTTTTTCAACTTAGTAAACAGTCGTTTTTTAGAGCGATTAGCAGAGGCTAAGGGCTATACAGAAGAAATTCTTCAAAAGCCTTTTGACTTTACAGAGGATGAGTCTTTCAACTTAGATTATGAGAATCAGCCGTATGCCAAAGATAAAAAAGAACTGAAAGAGAAGTGGAGGAAACAGTTGAAGCTTTCTGTTTTATCTAAGATTCATACCGAATTGCAGACTCAAAACGGAGAGACTACCTCGTATGACGAATTAGAAAAAGAAGAGTTGGGAGATGAGGTATCATCTAAAAAAGAGAAAGAACCTGTAAAAATCAAAACTTTTGAGGAGTTAGAAGTTGAGAAGAGAGAGAGTGAACTCAGGTCATTCAGAGATTTTTTCAGTTTTATGGAAGACCTTACCAGAACAGAATGGTTCTCAATGTATGTGAATGCGATTACAGAGCAGTTTGACCCGCATACCAACTACATGGCTCCTGAAGATAAAAAGGATTTTGATGCAGGTTTGGCCGGGAAGTTTGAAGGGATTGGAGCAAGATTGCAGAAAAAAGGGGATGTTATTGAGGTGAGCGAACTTATTTCGGGAGGGCCGGCATGGAGAGAAGGTGTTTTGGAGGCCGGTGATTTGATTCTGAAAGTTGCTCAGGAAAACGAAGAGCCCGTAGACATTTCCGGAATGCGATTGGATAATGTGGTGAAACTAATTAAAGGGAAAAAAGGTACTAAGGTTATCCTTACGGTAAAACGTGTGGATGGTTCTATATTGGAGATTCCGATTACTCGTGATGTTGTTGAAATCGAAGAGTCGTATGTTCGTTCTGCCATAGTGGATAAAGATGGGCAAAAGTTTGGAATTATTTATTTGCCGCAATTCTATTTCGATATTAATGACAACAAAAGTCGTGATGCTGCCAAAGATATGGCTCAAGAAATCGAGCGTTTGAAAAAAGAGAAAATAGAAGGATTGGTAGTTGACCTTAGAGGAAATGGGGGAGGTTCGTTGAGAACAGCCATAGATATTTCAGGACTTTTTATTGAAAAAGGACCTGTAGTTCAGGTAAAAGACGGAAGCGGAAGAATTGACGTCCATCAGGATAGGAATTCTGCTGTGATGTGGGATGGTCCTCTTGTGATTATGGTAAATAACTTTTCGGCTTCGGCTTCAGAGATTTTTGCTGCAGCGATGCAGGATTACAAAAGAGGAATTGTAGTAGGAAGTAAGCACACATACGGAAAAGGGACAGTTCAGAACTTTGTGGATTTGAATCGTTTTGTTCGTAATGCAGAAGAGGATTACGGAGCCGTTAAAATCACAATTCAGAAATATTATCGTATTGACGGAGGTTCTACTCAGCTTGAAGGAGTAAAAAGCGATGTAGTGCTTCCGGACCGATATTCTTATGTAGACATAGGTGAAAAAGACAAAAAGAATGCGATGAGTTGGGATAAGATCAATCCGGCTTCTTATCAACCCTATAATACGGGTGTGAATTTGGAATCACTTATCAATAAGAGCAGACAAAGAGTTGCTCAAAACGAGCAATTTAACCTGATTGATCGCAATGCAAAATGGATTGATGAGCAAAGAAAGAAATATGACTATAGTCTAAATTACGAGAAGTTTAAAGTTAATGAAGAGCAAACCGAGAAGGAGCGTAAAGCTTTTGATGCTCTGAAAAAGTATAAAAATGATTTGAAGTTCGTTTCTCTTCCGTATGAATTGGAGTTGATGAAAAAAGATTCGACTTTAGCAAAAAAGCGTGAACGATGGCACACGAATCTTTCGAAAGATGTATATGTAGAAGAATCGCTAAACATCTTGTCTGATTGGTCTGATGCCCTAAGCAAGACACTGGTAAGAACAAAGAATTAATTTTAAAAACATAAGGGAAAGAAGTTTAATTTCGGTAGCGTGATTAAACTTCTTTACTTTTTTATTTACTTTGCTGCCTTATGAATGTCCCTTTTTATATAGCTAAACGATACGTCTTTAGCAAGAGCAAAAGTTCTGCTATTAATATTATAACCGGAATTACGGCTATGGGTATATTGGTTGGAGCTATGGTTATGTTTGTGGTATTGTCGGTTTTTAGCGGACTTCGAGAATTTAGCCTTTCTTTTATCAATGATTTTGACCCTGATTTGAAGTTGATGGTTGTCGAAGGGAAAACCATGAAGCTTTCTCCTGAACAAGAACGGGAAATTCAACAAATCGAAGGTATTGCTTATTATAGTAAGATTTTAGACGAGAGGGTGCTTCTGAGATATGATTCGAAAGAACATATTGCTTACATCAAAGGGGTGGATAGTAGTTTTGTGTGGGTAAATCCTGTAGAAGATCACGTTTATTTTGGGGAATGGTTGGTAGAAGCCAACCGAGTAGCTGTGGGCTATCAGATAGCTCAGAAACTCTCTATAGGGATATTTGACTATGACAATGAGTTACAACTTATGGTTCCAAAAGGCGGGAAAGGAACTATTTCTCAAGACGATTTCAACAAAATATCTGTTAGACCCTTAGGGATATATTCGTTTGAAGATGAAGATCTGGATGCCCGGTATGTGTTTGCTACTTTACCTTTGGTGCAAACCCTTTTAGGTTTAGATGAAAATCAAGTATCGGGAATTGAAATCAGACTCAAAGAAGGAGCTTCAGAGAGTCATATCAAATCAGAATTGGGGAAAATTTTCCCATCTGGTGTGAGTATAAAAAACCGAACAGAGCTCAACGATTCGCTCCACAAAATGCTCAACACAGAGAACTTTATTGTCTATCTTGTGGTAACTTTGGTAATTATTATTACACTTTTCACGCTTATCGGGACAATAATTATGATGATTATTGACAAAAAGCTCCATTTAAAAACCCTTTATAACGTCGGTTTAGAAATGGGGCAGTTGCGAAAAGTTTTCTTGTATCAAGGTGTTTTGCTTAGTTTTTTTGGGTGTATGATAGGCCTGATACTAGGGGTTGTCATAGTGTTGTTGCAGCAGCATTATAGCTTTTGGATGTTGACTTCTACACTAGCTTATCCGGTAAAGTTTACCTTTCAAAATGTCATTATTGTCATTGTGACGATTATGTTTTTGAGTTTCGTGGCTTCAAAGATTGCTTCGAGGCGAGTAGTTTTCTGAGTGTTTATTCTGACAATTCTTAGCGACTTGGTTTTACAACCAAAGCATCAGGATATTTTGTCAGTATTTCTTTGCGATTTCTGTCAGCATCAATCTTAGTTTTGAAATTCCCGACTTGAACTTTGTAGTTCGGTGAGCTGAAGATTATTGTAGCGTCTAGATTTGGGAAGTTCTTTTGAAAGTCTGCCAACACCTTTTTAGCATTTTGAAGATCTCCGTAGAATATTTGAATTTTGTAGCGGTCATTGGCTGTAATTGAGGAGCTTACTTTTCTTTTTTCCTCCAAAAGTTGTTCAATTTTAGGGTCTTGAATGATGGTAACTTGACCTTCTTGAGCCCATAAAGGGTTGTTGCTGAGTAAGAAAACAAAAACTCCGGCAAGAGCGATTTTAGAAAGGGAAAATTTCATAACAAATTATCTTTTAGGCAAATGTAGTACATTAAATCAAATTTAACATTCTTATCTTATTTAGAATCCTTATAAATTAACCCATATAAGTCAGTTTGAGCTTTGAGAATATGCTTTATATTGTATTTTTGTGCAGATTTTTGGTCAAGGGAGATTTTATAGTCTTTTTTGAAATTTAGGGATAGAAAAAATTATGCCAAATATAAACGATAATCGTTTTTTAGTATGAAAAAAGTGGGGAACCATAGCTCTGTAGCGAGAATTTTCTTATTGAGCTTATTATTCGTATTTGTTACTTCTGTAAGTCTTTTTGCCCAGGAAGGTGATCCGGTAAAAGGGAAAACTTTGTTTAATTTAAATTGTGCTGCTTGTCACCATTTGGACAAGAACATGACAGGGCCTGCTCTAAGAGGGGTTACTGAAAGACTTGACAGAGAATGGTTGCATAAGTGGATTCGCAACAGTTCGGAGGTTATTAAGTCTGGAGATGCTTATGCTAACAAAATTTTTGCAGAGTATAAGGGTTCAGTGATGAATCCTTTTCCTCAGCTTTCAGAAGCAGATATCGATGATATTCTAGCCTATACTGCTCAAGTTAAAGAAGAGCCTAAGCCGGAAATTACTGCTGGAGGTGGTGCTGGTGCAACGACGTCTGATTCTTCAAACGAGCTTGTTCTTGGGGTGCTTATTGTAGTGCTTTTAGTTCTTGTTGCTGTGCTTTACATGGTTAACAAAGGGCTTAGAAATATTGCTCAAGCAAAAGGAGTAGAGTTGGTAGAGGAGAAAAGACCAACCCTATGGCAAGCTTTTGTGAAAAATCAATTCTTAGTAATTGTGTCTGTAATATTTCTTCTGTTGGCGAGTGCTTATTTGGGGTACGGATACTTTATGCAGTTAGGTGTTGATAAAGGTTATCAGCCTATTCAGCCAATTCACTATTCTCACAAAATCCATGCGGGTGATAACGGTATTGATTGTAAATACTGTCACTCTTCTGCTAGAAGCAGTAAAACAGCCGGTATTCCTTCGTTGAATGTTTGTATGAACTGTCATGAGAATATCTCTGATTACAACGGGGAAGAAGATTTAGAGCATGGTTATACTAAAGCGTTCTATACGGAACAGATTCAAAAATTATATGATGCTGTGGGTTGGGATCCTGTGAGCAGAACTTATTCAAAACCTCAAAAACCGGTTAAGTGGATTCGCATCCACAACTTGCCAGATTTCGTGTACTTCGACCACTCTCAACACGTTTCAGTTGCCGGTCTTGAGTGTCAGACATGTCATGGTCCTGTTGAAACTATGGAGGTGTTAGAGCAGTATTCGGACCTTACTATGGGGTGGTGTGTGGACTGTCACAGAGCTACCAATGTAAAAATGGAGGGTAACGAGTATTACCAAAAAATACATCAAGAACTTGCTAAGAAGTACGGAGTTGATAAACTTACCGTTGCTCAAATGGGAGGTTTAGAGTGTGGAAAATGTCATTACTAATCAAGAAGCTAAATATATCATTATAATATGTCATCAAACAAAAAATACTGGAAAAGTGTTGAGGAGCTAAACGAAAGCAGCTCTATTGTTGAGACGCTTAGGAATAACGAGTTTGTTGAAGAAATTCCTACCGATGAATTTCTTGGAGATAAAGAAACACTTGCTGCTTCTTCTACAACAAGACGTGATTTTTTGAAATATGTAGGATTCACTACAGCGGCTGCATCGCTTGCTGCTTGTGAAGGTCCTGTTGTAAAGTCAATTCCTTATGTAGTACAGCCTGAGGAGATTATTCCGGGTGTGGCAGACTACTATGCTACTACTATGGCAGACGGATTTGATTTTGCCAATATACTTATTAAGACTAGAGAAGGTCGCCCTATCAAGGTAGAGAATAACAATTTGCCAGAGTCTAAAATTTCTGCAAATGCTCGTGTTCACGCTTCGGTATTGTCTATGTATGACAGTTCTCGTCTGAAAAATCCAAAAATTGACGGAAAAGATGCTTCTTGGGAGGAAGTGAATGCTAAAGTGAAACAATCTTTGGCTGACGCTCAAACAACGGGAGGTCAAATCGTTCTTCTTACGGGAACAATGGCTAGTCCGTCAACTGATAAATTGATTGCTGAATTCAAAGCTAAATATCCTACTGCGAAGCACGTTGTGTATGATGCGGTTTCTTGTTCAGAGGCTCTAGATGCTTTCGAACAAGTATACGGAGAGAGAGCTTTGGCGGAATATGACTTTTCTAAAGCAGACGTAGTTGTTTCGGTTGGTGCAGATATCCTTGGCGATTGGCAAGGAGGGGGCTATGACAACGGCTATGCTCAAAAACGTATTCCGAAAAACGGGAAAATGTCAAAACACATCCAGTTTGAGGCAAATATGAGTTTAGCTGGGGCTAACGCTGACAAGCGTTATCCGATGACAGTGGCGCAGCAAAAATTAGCTATTGCTAAAATCTTCTCGATTGTTACCGGAAATGCTATTACAGTTACGGGGCTTCAAAATGAAGAAGCTGTAGTTAACGCTGCAAATCAGCTTAAAAAAGCCGGAAGCAAAGGAGTTTTTGCTACCGGATTAGAAGATAAGAACGCTCAAATTTTAGCTATCGCTATCAACGAAGCGCTTCAAAGTGAAGCATTCGACCCTCATAAAACAAGACAAATCCGTAAAGGAGATGCTAAAGCTGTAAACCAACTTCTAGCAGACTTAAAAGCAGGTCAAGTTCACACTATCATCATGAGCGGAGTGAATCCTGTTTATTCGCTTCCGAACGGAGAGGAATTTGCCCAAGGTCTTAAAAACACAAAACTTTCAGTGGCTTTCTCTTTGAAAGAAGACGAAACAGCTTCACAAACTAATATTGCCATTGCTCTTCCTCATTATCTAGAATCTTGGGGAGATGTAAATATCGTAAAGGGTCATTATAGTATCACTCAACCGACCATCCGTCCGTTGTTTGATTCTAAACAATTCCAAGAAGCGTTGCTTGCTTGGACAGATAATGATATTTCGTATTATGACTATTTGAAAAACTTCTGGACAACGTCTATCCTTTCTGGAAAAACATGGAATAAAGCTGTTCATGACGGTCTTTATGTAACAGAGGTTACTTCTACAAATACGCCAAATCTTAACGTAACTGAAGCGGCTATTGCGTTGACTCAAGCTCAACCTTCAAACGGATTTGAGCTTATTCTATACACAAAAGTGGGAATGGGAGATGGTCAACAAGCAAACAACCCATGGTTGCAAGAGTTTCCAGATCCGATCACTCGTGTGTCTTGGGATAACTATGCTACTATGAATCGTGTTGATGCCGAAGAGTTAGGTGTTAAAAACCGCAATGTAGCTAATGGGGCGCTTGACGGAAATTACATTACTATAGAGGTAGGAGGGACTAAGCTAGAAAACGTTCCTGTAATTATTCAACCGGGTCAAGCAAAAGGTACTATTGGACTTGCTTTAGGTTACGGAAGAAAAGCGGGATTAAAAACAGAAATGCAAGTTGGTGTAAATGCTTATACGCTTTACAAAGACTTTAAAAATACTCAAGTAGCTTCTGTATCTAAAGCTGGTAATGCATGGCATGAATTTGCTTGTGTGCAGCTTCACAGAACTCTAATGGGTAGAGGAGATATTGTTAAAGAAACTACTTTGGCAGATTACAACGAAAAAGATGCTAAAGAATGGAATCCGGTTCCGATGGTTTCTTTAGATCACAAGCCTATTGAGGCTACAAAAGTTGATATTTGGGAATCATTCGACAGAAGTGTAGGTCATCATTTTAAATTATCTATTGATTTGAATGCTTGTACAGGATGTGGAGCTTGTGTGATTGCTTGTCATGCAGAAAACAACGTTCCTGTAGTAGGTAAATCAGAGGTAAGACGTTCTCGTGATATGCACTGGTTGAGAATCGATAGATATTACTCTTCTGAAGAGACTTTTGCTCAAGATACAGACAAGAAAGAATCTTTCAGTGGTTTGTTTGGTGACAATGGTTCTCTTGGAGGATTTGGACAAATGGAACACCCTAATGACAACCCTCAGGTGGTATTCCAGCCAGTAATGTGTCAGCACTGTAACCATGCTCCTTGTGAGACTGTATGTCCGGTTGCTGCAACTTCACACGGTCGCCAAGGTCAAAACCACATGGCTTATAACCGTTGTGTAGGAACTCGTTACTGTGCAAACAACTGTCCGTACAAAGTAAGACGTTTCAACTGGTTCTTATATAGCAAAAACTCAGAGTTTGACTATCACATGAATGACGATTTAGGACGTATGGTTCTTAATCCGGATGTAGTAGTTCGTTCTCGTGGGGTTATGGAGAAATGTTCTATGTGTATTCAAATGACACAAGCGACAATCTTGAAGGCAAAACGTGAAGGTCGTCCTGTGAATTCAGATGAGTTCCAAGTAGCTTGTTCTGCAGCTTGTGGAAGCGGAGCTATGGTATTCGGAGACGTAAACGACAAAGAAAGCCAAATTGCGAAACTTCAAGAAGATGAAAGAATGTATCATCTATTAGAGCATGTAGGAACTCGACCAAACGTGTTCTATCATGTTAAAGTAAGAAACGTATAACGGAATAGCAATAATATAGTATATAAATAAGGATTATGTCTCATTACGAAGCACCTATTAGAAAGCCTTTAGTTTTAGGAAATAAAACCTATCACGATGTTACGGTTGATGTAGCTCGTCCGGTAGAGGGCAGAGCCAACAAACAATGGTGGACAGTATTTTTAATTGCCTTGGCTGCCTTTTTGTGGGGTATAGGCTCTATTGTTTATACCATCTCGACAGGAATTGGAGTTTGGGGATTGAACAAAACCATTGGTTGGGCTTGGGATATTACTAACTTCGTATGGTGGGTAGGTATTGGTCACGCTGGTACACTTATCTCTGCCGTACTTTTGTTATTCCGTCAGAAATGGAGAATGGCGATTAACCGTTCTGCAGAGGCGATGACGATTTTCTCAGTAGTTCAGGCGGGTTTGTTCCCGATTATTCACATGGGGCGCCCATGGTTAGGATATTGGGTATTACCTATACCTAACCAATTTGGTTCACTTTGGGTAAACTTCAACTCTCCGCTACTTTGGGACGTGTTTGCGATTTCGACCTATCTTTCAGTATCATTAGTATTCTGGTGGACAGGACTTTTGCCTGACTTTGCCATGTTAAGAGACAGAGCTATCACACCTTTTACTAAGCGAGTATATTCAATCCTTTCTTTCGGGTGGAGTGGTAGAGCAAAAGATTGGCAACGTTTTGAGGAGGTGTCATTAGTATTAGCCGGTTTGGCAACACCACTTGTACTTTCTGTACACACTATCGTATCTTTCGACTTTGCTACGTCTGTAATTCCTGGATGGCATACTACTATCTTCCCTCCATACTTTGTTGCGGGTGCGGTATTTTCAGGATTTGCGATGGTAAACACGCTACTTATCATCATGAGAAAAGTATGTAATCTTGAAGATTATATCACAATTCAGCACATTGAGTTGATGAATATCATCATCATGATTACGGGATCGATTGTAGGGGTAGCTTATATCACTGAGTTAGTTATTGCATGGTATTCTGGAGTAGAGTATGAGCAATATGCTTTCTTGAACAGAGCGACAGGACCTTATGCTTGGGCTTACTGGATGATGATGACATGTAACGTATTCTCTCCGCAGTTTATGTGGTTTAAAAAGTTAAGAACAAGTATTATGTTCTCGTTTGTAATCTCTATTGTAGTAAACGTAGGAATGTGGTTTGAGCGTTTCGTAATTATCGTAACTTCACTTCACAGAGATTACCTTCCGTCTTCGTGGACAATGTTCCAACCGACATTTGTTGACATTGGAATTTATATTGGAACAATTGGATTTTTCTTTGTGTTATTTTTATTATATTCAAGAAGCTTCCCTGTAATTGCACAAGCAGAGGTGAAAACAATCTTGAAATCATCAGGAGATAACTACAAAAGAGAAAGAGAGTTAAAAGGAGATCATCATTCACATAATCATTAATAGAAATGAGCAATAAAGTTATTCACGTATTATACAACGATGACGATGTATTGTTAGATGCGGTAAAAGCAACCCGCTCAGCACATCACCATATTGAAGAGGTTTATACGCCTTTCCCTGTTCACGGATTAGACAAGGCTATGGGGCTTGCACCCACAAGAATTGCTATTTGTGCCTTCATATATGGACTTATTGGTCTTTCTGTTGCTACTTTGTTGATGAACTATGTTATGATTGTAGATTGGCCTCAAGATATTGGAGGAAAGCCAAGCTTTAGTTATCTTCAAAATATGCCTGCTTTTGTGCCTATTATGTTTGAACTTACGGTGTTCTTTGCGGCTCACCTTATGGTACACACTTTTTACTTCAGAAGTAAATTATGGATTGGTAAAAAAGCAGAAAATCCAGATCCGAGAACTACAGATGATCACTTTTTGATGGAAGTCGCTGTACGTGGGGATGAGCAAGAAATGGTAAGTTTCTTTGAAAAAACAGGAGCAGTAGAAATTAAAATAGTTGACAAGCACTAATTTTAAATATGAAAAATTTATATAAAATAACAGCTCTGGCAGCTTTATCTGTAACGGTTGTTTCGTGTTTTAACGACAAAAAGCCGAATTATCAGTTTTTCCCGAACATGTATGAGTCGGTTGCTTATGAAACCTATTCAGAGTCCGCTGCGTTTGCTAATGGAAAAGAAGCGCAACTTCCTGCAGAGGGGAGTATTCCTAGAGGTTTTGAGCCATATGAATATCCTGATACTACCGAGGGATTAGAAGCGGCAAGAGCTAATCTAGTGTCTCCTTTGGCTGAAGAAGATTTTAATCCGGAAAAAGCAAAAGAACTTTATACGATTTACTGTGCTGTTTGTCATGGTGAAAAAGGAGACGGGCAAGGAAACTTAGTGAAAAGAGAGAAATTCTTAGGGGTTCCTAATTATAAAGAAAGACCTATTACAGAAGGAAGTGTCTTTCATGTTATTACTTATGGTTTGAATTCCATGGGTTCTCATGCTAACCAGCTTACTCAGGCGGAGCGTTGGCAAGTATCCCGCTATGTAATGACTTTAAAAGAACAACAATAAATTGTAGAACATTATTTTTTCAGATATGTACACTTTTTCAGGTAAGCTAAAAACGCTTTCTATCGTTTTGATGATAATAGGAGCTTTGGGGATAGGCTATAGTTTTATGTCTGCTCCAAAAACTACTCAAGACGTTGAGAAAATCTTAGAAGCAGAACATGCAGCACACCACCACGGAGCTGTAGCTCACGATGACCATCATCATGATCAAGTTTCACATGCAGAACATCAAGAGCATGTAGAGCACGTTTTGCATCAGTTGTCAAATAAGCCATGGAGTGCTTTGTATGTGGCTTGTCTCTTTTTCTTCTTGACTTCTGTTGGAGTATTAGCTTTTTATGCTATTCAACACGCTTCTCAAGCGGGTTGGTCTCCGGTAGTTTTCAGAGTTATGGAGGGAATCACTGCTTATATGTTGCCTGGGGCGATTATACTTTTCGTAATCCTATTGCTTTCTGCAAGCCATTTTAATCACATTTTTGTTTGGATGGATGCAGATGTCGTAGCTAACGATAAAGTAATCCAGGGAAAATCAAGCTTTTTGAACATTCCTTTCTTTTTGATTAGAGCAGCTGTTTTTATGGCAGGGTGGTTACTATATCGTTTTGTTTCTAGAAAATATTCTTTAAAGCAAGATAACGAACCTGAAAATGCAGTTCTTATTCACAAAAAGCTACTTAAAGCCTCTGCAGCGTTCTTAGTATTCTTTATCGTAACAGAATCGATTGCTGCTTGGGATTGGATTATGTCTGTTGACCCTCACTGGTACAGCACCCTATTTGGATGGTATGTGTTTGCTAGTTTCTTTGTAAGCGGTATTACAGTTATTACTCTAGTTACAATTTACTTGAAGTCTAAAGGTCTTCTTGAATACGTAAACAAGAGTCACCTTCATGACTTAGCGAAATTCATGTTTGCTATCAGTATCTTCTGGACCTATCTTTGGTTCTCTCAATTCATGTTGATTTGGTATTCTAACATTCCTGAAGAAGTAACTTATTTCATTCAAAGAATCGAAGACTATACATTACCTTTCTTCGGAATGATGGCAATCAACCTTATCTTCCCACTTGTTATTTTGATGAGTGCTGATTTTAAACGAGTGAATTGGATAGTTGTGTTCGTAGGGATTGCGATTCTGTGTGGACACTATATGGATTTCTTCGTAATGATAATGCCTGCGACTGTAGGAGATCAATGGTCTATCGGTCTTCCTGAACTTAGTTCAATAGCATTTTTCTTAGGATTATTTATCTTTGTAGTATTCAGTGCTCTGGCTAAATATCCGTTATTGGCAAAGAATAATCCTTTAATTGAAGAGAGTAAGCATTTCCATTATTAATTTTTTTAAATGATATAACAGATGACTAATTTGTTGATTTTTATAGTTCTGATTTTGTTGTGCATCACCGTTTGGCAAATGAAAAAAGTTTTCAATTTGGCACAAATGGGGGCTCCACGAAAAGATACACAGATAGCCAACGATAAGGATAACAGTATCAACGGATATTTGATGGTTGGTTTTCTTGTCTTTATTTATGCACTTACTTTCTTTTGCTTTATCAAATGGGGAGATTTACCTATCTTGAGTAATGCGGCGTCAGAACACGGGCCTGGTATTGATAATTTGATGATTATCTCTCTAGTAATGATATTTGCCGTACAGTTTGTAACTCAGGCTTTATTACATTATTTTGCTTTCAAATACAGAGGTGAAGAAGGTAGAAAAGCATTATATTTTGCAGATAGTAACCGTTTAGAAGCTATTTGGACTATTATCCCTATCATTGCTTTGAGTATTCTTATCCTTTATGGATTGTATACTTGGAACAACGTTATGTTTGTGGATGAAGCCGACGAAGAAGATGCTATCTATATTGAGCTTTATGCCAAACAATTTAGTTGGGAGGCTCGTTATGCAGGAAAGGATAATATGTTAGGAAAATCAAACGTTCGTTTCATTGAAGGAGTAAACACAGTAGGTGTTGATCCTGCAGATCCAAATGGTCATGATGATATTATCACAAGAGAGTTACACTTGCCAAAAGGAAAGCGCGTGATTTTCAAAATCCGTTCTCAAGATGTGTTGCACTCTGCCTATATGCCACACTTTAGAGCACAAATGAACTGTGTACCGGGTATGGTAACTCAATTCTCTTTCATTCCAACGATGACAACTCAAGAGATGAGAGAAACTCCTGAAATGATTAACAAAGTAGCTCACATCAATAAAATCAGAGGTAAGAAAAGTGCTAAACTTGTTCAAAATGGAGAAGAGGCTCTAGACTCTTATGAATTTGATTATTTATTGTTGTGTAACAAAATCTGTGGAGCATCACACTACAACATGCAGATGAAAATTGTTGTAGAAACTCCAGAAGAGTTTGAAAAGTGGCTTGCAGAGCAACCAACTTTAGGTTCAGCGCTTAATCCGGTAGAGGAGCAAGAGGCTGTTCCGGCAGAAGCAGAAGTAGTGATAGACTCTACTGCAGTAGCTTTCGGAAAGTAATAATTAAGTAGATTCGTTTTACATATATAATTTAAAAATATGTCAGCAACAGGACACGAAAATCACGAGGAACATCATCATCACAAGGATACTTTCATTACGAAGTATATCTTTAGTATAGACCACAAGATGATTGCTAAACAATACCTTATTACCGGTATGATAATGGGTATTATAGGTATTGCAATGTCTATATTCTTTAGAATGCAGATAGCTTGGCCTGAGGAATCTTTCAAAGTGTTTGAAATTTTCTTGGGTGAGAAAATGGCTCCGGGAGGAGTTATGAAAAACGATGCTTATCTGGCTTTGGTGACCATTCACGGTACCATCATGGTGTTTTTCGTTTTGACAGCCGGACTTTCTGGTACGTTCAGTAACTTATTGATTCCGCTTCAGATTGGGGCGAGGGATATGGCATCCGGGTTTATGAATATGATTTCATACTGGTTGTTTTTCCTATCGTCTGTTATCATGGTGATTTCTCTATTTGTTGAGTCAGGACCAGCTTCGGCCGGATGGACAATTTATCCGCCGCTATCGGCTTTACCACAAGCAATTCCTGGTTCAGGATTAGGGATGACACTTTGGTTAGTATCTATGGCTATCTTCATTGCTTCATCATTGATGGGGTCTTTGAACTACGTAGTTACTGTTCTTAACCTTAGAACCAAAGGGATGTCGATGACGAGACTTCCGCTTACTATTTGGACATTCTTTATTACAGCTATTATTGGTATTGTATCTTTCCCTGTTCTTTTGTCTGCGGCTTTACTATTGCTTTTCGACAGAAGCTTTGGAACTTCATTTTTCCTTTCTGATATCTTCATTGGGGGAGAAGTGTTACATTACCAAGGTGGTTCTCCGGTATTGTTTGAGCACCTATTCTGGTTCTTAGGACACCCTGAGGTATATATCGTAATTCTTCCTGCTATGGGTATCGTATCAGAAGTATTGGCTACCAATGCTCGTAAACCAATCTTCGGATACAGAGCGATGATTACTTCAGTATTGGCTATCGCTTTCTTGTCAACTATTGTATGGGGTCACCACATGTTCGTATCAGGTATGAATCCTTTCTTAGGTTCTGTATTTACCTTTACAACATTGTTGATTGCGATTCCGTCTGCTGTAAAAGCGTTCAACTGGATTACTACTATTTGGAAAGGTAATCTACAGATGAACCCAGCTATGTTATTCTCTATCGGGATGGTATCAACATTTATCACCGGAGGTCTTACGGGAATCATCTTAGGAGACAGTGCTTTGGATATCAACGTTCACGATACTTATTTCGTAGTAGCGCACTTTCACTTAGTAATGGGTATTTCTGCTCTTTATGGAATGTTTGCCGGTATCTATCACTGGTTCCCTAAAATGTTTGGTCGTATGATGAACAAAACTTTAGGTTATGTTCACTTCTGGGTAACAGCTTTCTGTGCTTACGGAGTATTCTTCCCGATGCACTTTATCGGTTTAGCTGGTCTACCAAGACGTTACTATACCAATACAGCATTCCCATTGTTTGATGACTTACAAGACGTTAACGTAGTAATCACTGTGTTTGCTATTATTGGAGGACTTTTCCAAATCGTATTCTTCTATAACTTCTTCTCAAGCATCTTCTATGGTAAGAAGGCAGAGCAAAACCCATGGAAATCTACAACATTGGAGTGGACAGCTCCTGTAGAGCACATTCACGGAAACTGGCCTGGAGCAATTCCTGAAGTGCACCGTTGGGCTTATGATTACAGCAAACCGGGACATGATGAAGACTTTGTTCCTCAGAACGTACCGATGAAAGAAGGCGAAGAAGTACTTCACCACTAATAAGATTAAATAAATTGTAACGTCCTGAAAAACTGATACAGGATTAAACAAATAAAATTTTTTATTAAACAGTACAGATATTTTTATTTGTACTGTTTTTCTTTTGATGAAAACATATTGTAAGCTATAATAAAACTAAATACTGAAAGAGGTTTTAAAAGTTTACTCTGTCTGAACCTTGGTTCGGACAGAGTATTTCTTAAGCTTAATAACCGTTACCTCCATTTAATAGAGCACCAAAAATAGCCATTCCAAAGATTGGTAGGATTATTAAGAACCATAGTGCTATCATAATTAGAGCAATTAACAAGTTACCTTTTGCCCAATTTGAGCGCTCTTTGTTGCCATCGTTTCCGAAGGCCCAAACGAGTAATAAAATCAGTCCTATTAGCGGGAGTGAAGCTAAAAAGATTCGGATTGCCCAGTCTTTTACACTGGTTACTTGAGTTGAGTTTTGGTTTTCCATAGCGGTTAATTTTAATGTTTTAGCTAAGATAGAAATTATTTTTTCACAACTATCATATTGTTAATATTTTGTAAATATCTTAGTGTCAATGATGTGTGTTTTCTATATGATATGTACTTAGTTTTATCAAAATCTTTTCAATAATGTATATTTGTAACTCAAAATCAGTGTTATGAAAAAATTGTTGGTTTGGACTGTATTATTGTTTTCTTTTTCTGTTATGGCTCAAAATGGGCTAGCCTATCAACTGTTTGACAATAAAGGGAAGAAAACAAACTATAATAAGCTGGTTAAGGCATCACAGAAGGCG
>Ga0209075_1000580_pt1 | contig 35973 bp, 29 predicted proteins | sample Stecom2011_FD_187523 | JGI IMG/M metagenome (GOLD analysis project Ga0209075, IMG submission 187523) | Agricultural soil microbial communities from Utah to study Nitrogen management - Steer compost 2011 (SPAdes) (version 2) | ecosystem: Environmental > Terrestrial > Soil > Agricultural land...
GTAGAGAAGGTTAGGATTCATTTTTGTTTCTTCGTCAACAAGCCAAGCCCTTATATGTACTAGTGCAGCATCAATATATTTTATATCTTTTGTTAATAGATAAGCTGATGTCAAGTTTCCTACCAATGTACTGAAACGTATCATCGCATGCCGGTGTGCAACAAAATTGTCAGGATTAGACTGACCATCACGTTGGATGTAAGGTCCATTAGGATTAATAATGTCGGGCCACCAATAATCTCCTTCTGAATAAAAATCATGGATTCCTCCTGCACTTCTTTCGCTCCTAAAAGCAGTCACTGTCACAGGATGATCCTTAATATTAATTTCTGCACTTTTAAGAATCTCATCTTTTAATTCATCTTCTATGATCTTTGATATTTGATCTTTCGTTGTACAAGATGTTATAAAAGTAAAAGAGCTAAACAATAGAATTACTGTTAATAAAACTCTCATGATTTTTGTACCCTTTTATATGTACGTGCTCCATACCACGCAACCACAACAAAGCAAATGAATGGTAAGATAAATGAGGCATTAGCCGCCGGGAATGTATTTCCGATAGTTTCCAGATCTATTATAGAGGCTTGTAATGGCGGTAGCACCGAACCTCCCAGAATAGCCATTATGAGTCCTGCCGCACCAAATTTAGCGTCGTCACCCATACCTTTTAAAGCTATTCCATATATAGTGGGGAACATAAGTGACATACAGGCTGACACTGCAACAAGACAATATAACCCCCATACGTTTTGGAGGAAAATAACTCCCAAAACAAATATTGCAGCTGCTGTTGCAAGAACACGTAATAGTTTTCCCGGGTTGAAAAATTTCAGCAGGTACGTACATACAAACCTACTTCCACAAAAGATTATCATGGCAAGAATATTGTACTTCTGAGATAATACCTCAGCCGCCTGTTCTTCCATACCTTGAGCCATAAATATACGAGTCCCATATTGAATGATAAAGGTCCAGCACATAATTTGTGCACCCACGTAAAAGAACTGTGCAATTACACCTTCCCTATAATGAGGAATTGAGAAAATTCGTTTGATAGTAGGAAGGAAATTAATCTCCTTGTTTTTATCTCCATTCTCAGGCATCCGTGCAATCCATATTATCAGAAACATAACTAAAACGACCACTCCTATAAATAAATATGGAGCTATTAGTACAGAGAGATCGGATTGTTTTAAAATCTCAAACTCTGTATCATTAAGAGTTGCACGTTCTGCAGTACTTAATGGGCTAAGTCTTGCCTGTATAAAGTTCATAGCAACATACATTCCTGCCAGCGAACCAATAGGATTGAATGATTGTGCCAGATTGAGCCTTCGTGTTGAAGTCTCTTCAGGACCCATTGTCAGAATATATGGATTAGCACTTGTTTCAAGAAAGGATAATCCGCAAGTAAGGATAAAATAGGCAGCTAAAAACGGATAGAAACTTCCGGATTCTTTCGCGGGGAAAAATAGGAATGCACCTAAGGCATAGAGAAGTAACCCTAGCATGATTCCTTTCTTGTATGAGAATTTCCGTATGAAAATTGCAGCCGGGAATGCCATTATAAAGTACCCTCCATAGAAAGCCAGTTGAACCAGAGCACCATCAGTGACGCTCATCCTGAATATTTTGGAGAATGCCTTTACCATCGGATTAGTGATGTCATTCGCAAACCCCCATAATGAAAAACATGCAGTTATTATGATGAACGGCAATAAATAATTAACGCCCTTGTGTTTTAGTAATGAAGATTTTGATGTGTTCATATTTTCCTGTATCTCATTATTTTACGACTCCCTTTTTCAGGATTATGTTAGCGTACAGTGCTTCTTCTCCGGTAGCGATTACGGCATAAGATTTTTTAGCCCTATCATAGAAAGCGAAACGTTCTATGTATCCGATTTTAAAAGGTTCGTCTGATTTTTTTAATATTTCTTTGTAGTCGTTCCATATTTCAGGTTTGTAATCATCACCCGGGACTACTTCCATCAGGAAAACCTGATTTTCGGCGTATGTATCAAGTGGAAACAACTCCATAACAGCTTCTAATATCTCACTTCCTGACAAACCATCTGCTCTGACTACATTCTGTGAAATGGTGTGGCAGGGAAAATTGCCATCTGCAATTACAATTTCATCGCCATGCCCCATTTCCATAAGTGTTTTTAGTAGTTGAGGCGATAATGTTTTAGGTATTTTTTTTAGCATAATATTGGGTATTCTAAAAAATAAATTTATTTATAAATTGGTCCAAAGTTCTTGCATGCTCTGAAATCAGCACCTTCCTTGTCCATGCCAAATGCATTCCAAGATGATGGACGGAAAATCTCTTCTTCATTTACATTATGCATGCATACGGGGATACGTAAAATAGAAGCCAAAGTAATAAGATCTTGTCCGATATGGGCATAACTTATAGCACCATGATTGGCACCCCAGTTATTCATAACAGAATATACATCTTTGAACGCTCCTTTACCTGTTATACGTGGTGCAAACCATGTCGTTGGCCAGGTCTTGTCAGTTCGTTCGTTAATGATGTCATGTGTTTCAGGGTCAATATCAACAGTCCATCCTTCAGCAATCTGCAGAACTGGTCCCAATCCATCTACCATATTTAACCTGCACATAGTCACAGGCATGCCGCCTTTGGAGAGGAATGTGGAGGAGTAACCACCACCTCTGAAGTAATCCCTGTTGGCAGGAGACCAGGTTGTAGCTTTAAGGCATTCTTTAACTTCATCATTGTTTATGTTCCATGGTTCTTTCATTGCCGGTTCTCCATTTAACTTTTGTCTTCCTGTTGCATCCAGTGTTGTTGCACCTGAATTTAAAAGATGAATGATGCCATTAGCCGCATGTCCCTTAAGCTCTTTTCCGGAAACACGTTTTACTGATTCAGGACTCCAATAAGTGCGAACATCTGAGAACATTTGTGCTTTGTTCGTAAGTAGATGTCCAAACAACATAGATACTCCATTAAGAGAATCGTTTTCAGTGGCTAGAACATAAGCCTCACGTATACCGTTCCAATCGAAAGAGCTGTTTAATATTGTCTCACTAAAATCTCCGTTAGGTAAAAAATCAGTCCACTGACGCTGTCCCTGGAAGCCTCCAACAATTGCATTATGACCTATAGCTTCTTCCTTGAATCCCATCTCAGCCAGTTTAGGATTGCCTTTCATCAGATCTCGAATGATTATTGTCATCTTGACAACAAATTCCCAATCTTCATCCTTTCCTGCACGGTCTTTCTGTTTCACTTCTCTATTAGTATCTTCACCTTCATTTTGTTTACAATATTTTTCTGTCCAAGCCATTGCTTTAACAAACTCTTCCTGATCATATATACCCTCTTTCATACGACGAAGAATCTCGGTAGAATCCACCGACTCGTTACGCATGCCCAAATATTTTTGAAAAAAATCAGGGTTAACCATAGAACCTGCTATACCCATACAAGTGCCGCCTATTGCCAAATATGACTGTCCACGCATTGTTGCTACAGCCTGTGCAGCACGTGCAAATCTGAGTAATTTTTCTTGAACATCGTCAGGTATGCTGTTATCAGTAGCATCTTGTATTTCACGGCCATAAATACCGAAAGCAGGCAATCCTTTTTGTGAGTGTGCTGCAAGAACCGCTGCCAGATAAACAGCACCGGGTCTTTCAGTTCCGTTAAATCCCCAAACTGCCTTAGGGTAGTGAGGGTTCATATCCATTGTTTCTGAACCATAATTCCAGCTTGAAGTTACAGTTATAGTAGAGCCTACACCTTCACGCTCAAACTTAGCAGCACATGCTGCGCTTTCGCCAACGCGACCAATGGTACTGTCTGCAATTACGCATTCTACAGCGCTGCCGTCCCCGTTTTTTAAATTTGTCTCAATTAACAAGGCAACAGATTTTGCCAGATTCATTGTCTTTTCTTCAAGACTTTCTCTTACACCGCCCTGACGACCATCGATAGTGGGGCGAATTCCGATTTTAGGATATTTATTCATGTTTTCAATTTTAAGAACTATATAAATATATATTTTACTTACTTTTTTGGATAGAATTTATAGTATCTCTTTCTTTTTTTTATAGCTTGAAGTTTGAAATGAGAATCGTTGTAAGGGACGAAATTAAAACGAATCTCTTTTTTTAATTGTTGTCGGCAAATAAGTTTGCACTTCCTGATTGTTTAATACAAATTCAGCAGCAATTCTTCCCATTTCATTCCAGTCAATTCCTATACTGGATATTCCATTTTCAATTACCTCATAAAAAGGGTTTTCATTATATGCTAAAAGTCCATAATCATTCCCTGGTCTCATGCGATCTAGTCGCCCGTTTTTTATAATTTTCACTATGTCTTCCTGTTTTACTACCAGATAGAAATATTTTTCCAGAATTGTTGTATTTTCAAGGATTTCATTTAAAATACCAAATTCAAAATTATTGTAGAGACAGAATTCACTAAACGCTGTTTTGCTGCTCTGAGGGTGTTTATGGAATTTATTTAGTACAAAAATGAGTTTTCTATATTTACTCAAATCAGTTTTGATGGATGATAAAGCGTCAATAAGCCCTTTGTCAAAATCTTGACATACATAAGAGTAGCCATCTTTATTGAATTTTCCGAAATCGAGCAAAAGCAGTTTTTTCTTGTCGATTTTCGATAAAGCGTTTGAGAACTTTTCATTATCGTAGTTCATTACAAGGTATTTGTTATATTTACCAATTGAATCAGAAATTATATTATTAAACAAATGCTCATTGTATTGGTGAAACCAAAGATCTATCTTGTATGATTTAGGTAATCTTGATATAAGAATATTATGAAGAACCTCTTTGAAAGGTGAATATTCATCTAATAATAAGAGGATATTTTTGGTGTGTGAAGCAACGAAATAGTTTTTTCCCTGAATAGAGTCAATAACTCCGCGTTCTCGCAAATCAGATAGCGACTTAAACACAGTATCTCTTGATACAGAAAATTGTTTGCTTAAATAGTTGATGGAGGGTATTTTATCGCCAACTTTTAATTCATTTGCAGCTATGGCATCTTGTATATATTCTGCAAGTTGCTTTACTTTAGTGTTTTTACTATCAAATCTAAAATCCATCTTTAATAAGACTTTATAATTTCAAAAAGAAATAGTGTGCTGTCCTGTTCTGTGCTGATTCAAACTCAAAAGTATAAGGTTAATATTAAATAAAAAAATATTATTATATGTTATGCAGCATACTTTTAATATGATAGATCTGCTTTTATACTATGAATTGACAACTAATAATAATATTAAAAATGTATTATATGGCTCAAAGGTTGTTTTATATTATAAAAAAAAGAGGATGTACCCATAAGTGATGCATCCTCCTTTTAATATCTATTTTATAAACTTTCTCCGAAATCTTCTTTAAATTTAGCAATGAGCTTTTGTGGCCAATCGTTTACCGGCTCAAGTCCGCCCATAAAGAATCGTAATACAGGAGGCTCATAAACAAAACGAAGACCGCCAATAAGCTTGCGATTTTCGTACAACCACGCCATGCGATCCACAACATATTTTATTTGAGAAAGAGTAAATACACGTCTGGGAACAGCTAGTCTGACTAGTTCCATATCAGCAAGTGTTTCATTACCATACTCGTCTCTCTGATTAGACAAAGTGCCTCTTTCCATTCCTCTTATTCCGGAAATAAGATAAAGTGCTGCAGCAAGTGCACCTGCCGGATATTCTTTCTGAGGTATATGATCGCAAATATCCATTGCATTTACATGAGCACCAAGCACGCCGGCCGGTTTCACCATTGGAACACCGTGGGCATCAAGTGAATTTACAAGATAAGCAATGAAGTCAGGGCTCTGTCGAATCATTGTTTCATCCAGTGTCTCATATAAACCAACAGCCATTGATTCAATCTCACGAACAGAAATACCACCGTAGGTCAGGAATCCTTCAAAAAGAGGAATTAGCGCTTCCAGTTCCTGGTAAACATCATGATCGTTAGTACAAATTCCGCCACCTCTGGAAGAGCTTAGCTTACGAGCTGAGAAATAAACTATATCTGCTAAATCTGTCATTATCTTAATAATTTCCCCGAGTGAGCTTTCTTTAAACTCCTCTTCGCGAAGATGCACCAGATAAGCATTTTCACCCAACAAACTTGCATCAAGAACAAGCCTTATTTTATATTTATCAGCAATTGTTCTCACATCCCTAAGGTTCTGAACAGAGAATGGTTGTCCGCCAATTAGATTTGTTGAAGCTTCCATGCGGATAAAAGGTATGTTTTTGGCTCCATGAGTTTTTATTGTCTCCTCAAGCTTCTCAATATTCATATTCCCTTTAAAAGGATGAGCAGAGTCAATCACATATCCTTCATCATATAACAACTCAGCTATTTTTCCCCCATATTGGGTTATATGTGCCATCGTAGTTGTAAAATGATAGTTCATAGGGATAAGGCTACCCTTACGTATATAAGCATTTGAAAGAATGTTTTCAGCAGCACGACCTTGGTGAACCGGCAGATAATATTTTTTGCCAAGTACATCTTCAACTGCTTTTTGGAGTCTGAAAAAGCTCTGTGATCCTGCATAAGCATCATCTGCACGCATCATTGCTGCCAATTGGTTATCACTCATAGCATTTGTGCCGCTATCTGTGAGCATATCCAGAAAAACATCGTTAGTAGTTAATCTGAAAGTATTGTATCCTCCTTCTTCCAGAGCTATCAATCTTCTTTCAATTGGCACTAAGTGTAGCTTTTGAACTACTCTTACTTTGTGCAACTCCAAAGGGATGTTCTCGCCGTAATAAAATTTAATTTCTTCCATGTTTAAATGTCTGTCTGTTTCTTCTTATTGTGTTATTTGTAAATATGCTTATATCATGTTTCCCGAACTATTGCATGATGTAAATAGCAGGACATATATTAGAGTTTAAAAGATACTAGTTAATAGTATATCAGTTTGTTTACAATGTTTTATATTAAATTGAAAAATGTAACTAATTTGCCTCAATAACCGATATAAGTAAATTTAAATTGCAAATATAAAACATTTATTTCATTATTTGCAGAAATTACATTCTATAAAAATTGTGGTTTTATCTCATTGTATTGAAAATGTAATTAAAATGAAATAATTATTCATCAGGAAAGTAATTTTCAGGAAAATAGTTATATTTGCATTTATAATAAAACAATAATCATTGAATAAATTAGTAAATAATAAATCATGGACAAACCTTATGCAATAGGTGTAGATGTAGGCGGTACAAATACGGTTGTTGGAATAGTTGACAAAAGAGGGCAGATTTTAATCAGTGGCAGTATTAAAACTGCTAAGCACAAAGAAGTAGAAAACTATCTTGATGAATTAACAAACCTCATCAATCAATTAATTGAAAAGATAACAACTAAAGATCAGATTAAAGGTATTGGTGCTGGTACTCCAAACGGCAACTATTTTACCGGTAGTATCGAATTTGCTCCAAACCTTCCATGGAAAGGTGTTATTCCGTTTGCTCAGTTGCTGGAAGATCGTACAGGTATTCCGGTAGCACTTACAAATGATGCAAATGCAGCAGCCATAGGTGAAATGACTTATGGAGCAGCACGTGGAATGAAAGATTTCATTGTTATAACCTTAGGAACCGGTGTTGGCAGTGGTATAGTTGTAAACGGACAATTGGTTTACGGTAACGATGGTTTTGCCGGTGAACTTGGACACACTATTGTGCGCAGAGAGAATGGGCGCCTTTGCGGTTGTGGCAGACACGGGTGCCTTGAAGCTTATGCTTCCGCAACCGGAATGGCTCGTTCAGCGCGTGAGATTCTTGAGAAAAGACCTGATGCTAAAACTGCGTTAAGAAATATTCCCGCTGAAGATATTACATCTAAAGATGTTTTTGATGCTGCCATGGAGGGAGATGAGATTGCAAAAGAAATATTTGAATTTACCGGAAATATTTTAGGTGAATCATTCGCAGATTTTATCGCATTCTCAAGCCCTGAGGCGATAATCCTTTTCGGAGGATTGTCTAAAGCAGGTGATCTGATCATGAATCCTATACGTAAAAGTATGGAGGAAAACTTATTGCCGATCTTCCAAAACAAAGTTAAGCTGATGTTTTCTGAACTAAAAGAGAGTGATGCAGCAGTCTTGGGTGCAAGTGCTTTAGGCTGGGAGGTTAGATAGAAAATATTTTATTGCAAAATATATATTTAGGGTGCTGTTATTATACGGCACCCTTTTACTTTTTGTAACGTAATATTATTGTAATTAAAACTTCACTTTAACTTAACCTTTAATACTTTTCCGATATTGATATTCAATATATATTTGCATCATTATTTTTCATTCTCTCAATAATTAGGAGGCTAATAATTTCGATAATTTATAAAAATAGCCCCGAGGTTCAGCCAGCAAGTGATTGTCGGCTGTTTTTTTCTCAAAATTTTATAAAACTAATTATTCAATTCGGTTAAATGAGCGATAGATTTTATACCTTTGTACACTTTTAAAATAATAGTATTAATTAAGTTGTAAAATGTCACGAAAGATTCAAACAGCGCTCATTTCAGTTTATCATAAGGATGGATTAGAAGAAATACTCCAGGAATTAGACCGGTTACATGTAAAGTTTATTTCAACGGGAGGAACTCATGATTTTATAACTTCTTTGGGATATGAATGTGAAACGGTGGAAGATGTTAGTGGTTATCCTTCAATCCTTGGTGGCAGAGTAAAAACTCTTCATCCTAAAATATTTGGCGGTATATTATACAGAAGGGAAAACGAATCTGATAAAAAGCAAGTTAAATCATACGATATCCCATCAATTGACCTTGTTATAGTTGATCTGTATCCTTTTGAAGAAACAGTTGCGGCCGGTGGTACAGAGGAAGAAATTATTGAAAAAATAGATATAGGCGGTATTTCACTTATACGTGGTGCAGCTAAAAATTACAAAGATGTTCTTATAATAGCTTCAAAAGAACAATACATGCCCTTGCTGGAGCTGTTAAAAGAAAATCAAGGCTTTTCATCTTTAGAAAATCGACGTCAGTTTGCTACAGAAGCTTTTAAAGTTTCTTCAGGTTACGATTCCGCAATTTTCAGCTACTTTGATAATGAAAACAGTTCAGCACTACGTGTATCTTTAAATGATGCCAAACAACTACGTTATGGTGAGAATCCACATCAGAAAGGAACTTTCTATGGCAATTTTGATGAGATTTTCGAACAATTACACGGTAAAGAAATTTCCTACAATAACCTACTAGATATTGATGCTGCAGTCTCTTTGATTTCAGATTTCGATGAGACAGCACTTGCAATCCTTAAGCACAATAATGCTTGTGGAATGGCTTGCAGGCCAACTGTGAAAGAAGCATGGGAAGCAGCATTGTCTGCTGATCCTGTTTCAGCATTTGGTGGTATTGTAGTTACCAACAGAACAGTTAACAAAGAAGCAGCTGAAGCTATTAACTCGATATTCTTTGAAGTTTTAATTGCACCGTCTTACGACAAAGATGCTCTTGAAATTTTGTTTCAAAAGAAAAATCGTATAATTTTGGTACTCAGATCTACAGAGAAGGCTTTACAGAAACTACAGTATAGATCCGTTCTGAACGGAGCACTTGTACAGGATAGAAATGTTAGTGTTCAGACAGTCGATGATATTCAGGTGGTTACTGAAAAGACACCTACAGAAGAAGAGATAAAAGATTTACTTTTTGCCAATATATTGGTTAAACATACTAAATCTAACGCAATAGTTTTGGCAAAGAATAAACAGCTTATTGCCAGCGGTACTGGGCAAACTTCAAGAGTCGATGCATTGAAACAAGCTATCGAAAAAGCAAAAACCTTTAATTTCGATCTTCATGGCGCCGTAATGGCAAGTGATGCTTTTTTCCCTTTTCCAGACTGTGTCGAAATTGCTCATAACGCAGGAATAACTTCTGTAATTCAACCCGGGGGGTCTGTTCGTGACTCTGAGTCAGTTGATTTTTGCAACAAAAACGGCCTTTCAATGGTAACTACTGGTACAAGGCATTTCAAACACTAAGTTTTGTGAAGCTGATTTATATTTAACAAATAAAAAAGTAATAAATTAAAGCGAATGCTGACGTCATAAAGCGGACAGCTGAACGCTAAAAACTTATAATTATGGGCTTATTCTCATTCACACAGGAGCTGGCAATGGACCTCGGAACAGCCAATTCCATAATAGTAAACAGTGCAGGCAAGATATTGCTTGACGAACCTTCCATAGTGGCATTGGATCGTAAGACCGAGAAAATGATAGCATTGGGCGAAAAGGCACGGCAAATGCATGGGAAAACTCATGAAAACATTCGCACTGTTAGGCCATTGAGAGACGGTGTTATTGCTGATTTTAATGCTGCGGAACAGATGATCCGTGAAATGATTAAAATGGCGAATAAAAATAAAAGGGGTTTGTTCTCACCTTCGCTACGTGTAGTAATTTGTATACCTTCAGGAAGTACAGAGGTTGAAATTCGTGCCGTTAGAGACTCTGCTGAACATGCAGGAGGCAGAGATGTATTTATGATCTTTGAGCCTATGGCTGCAGCCTTGGGAATAGGTCTTGATGTTGAAGCCCCTGAAGGTAACATGATTGTTGATATAGGTGGTGGAACTACAGAGATAGCTGTAATTTCTCTTGGTGGTATTGTTTCCAACAAGTCTATCAAAATAGCAGGTGATGATTTTACAGAAGATATTCAGGATTATATGGGACGTCAGCATAATATCAAAGTGGGTGATCGCACTGCAGAGCAAATTAAAATAAACGTAGGCTCGGTATTAACCGAACTGGAGAATCCGCCTGAGGATTACGTTGTTCACGGACCCAACAGGATGACTTCTTTACCTATGGATGTGCCTGTTTCTTATCAGGAAGTTGCTCATTGTATAGAAAAATCTGTAACAAAGGTTGATTCTGCTGTACTTAGTGCACTTGAGCAAACGCCTCCTGAGCTTTATGCTGATATAGTTAGAAATGGTATCTATCTTACAGGAGGAGGAGCTTTGCTCAGAGGACTAGATAAACGATTAACCGAGAAGATTGGTATTCCATTTCGTGTGGTTGATGATCCATTACATATTGTTGCTAAAGGTACAGGTATAGCATTGAGAAATATAAATAAATTCAACTTTTTAATGCGTTAATTTTTCTTTTTGAAATAAAGATACAGGGTTTGGATGCGTAATCTGTTCAACTTCATTATTAGAAATAGTCACTGGTTGCTTGCTATTCTGCTTATAGTATTCAGTTTCTATCTCGTTTTTGCGCATAATCCATATCAGAGAAGTGTTTATCTTACTTCAGCAAACAATGTTACAGGATGGTTTTATACCATGTCAAGCAATGTAACATCCTTTATTCATCTCAGGAAGAATAACCAGATGTTGCTTGAACAAAACGCTGTGCTGGAAAATGAACTGTTTTCGCTGAGGTCATACATTAATAATTTAGCGGTGACAGCCTCCTCTGATGTGGATGCGTTTGTGCGCGATTCAACCGAACAGACTCAGTTCAGTTTTATTCCTTCTGAAGTGGTAAACCTTAGTTTTTCAGGAGTCAATAATTTCATCACCATAAATAAAGGTTCAAAGGATGGACTAAAACCAGATATGGGTGTAATATCTCAGCGCGGTGTAGTTGGAGTTGTTGCAAATGTCTCTACTAACTTTTCAGTAGTTATTCCCATTATTAACCCGATGTTTCGTTTGAGTGCCAAGTTAAAGAACTCAGACAATTACGGTTCAATCTCCTGGAACGGAGAGAGTGTTAATACTGCGCAACTGGGAGAATTGCCAAAGCATGAAATTTATCAGGAAGGTGATACAGTGATGACCAGTTTCTCACGAATCTTCCCTAAAAATACAGTTATTGGTTATGTAAGCAGTATGGGTAAAACAAGTGATGACAATTTCAATACATTCAATGTTAAGTTAGCAACTGATTTCAACTCATTGCAGGATGTATTGGTTATCAACGATCAGTTTTATGAAGAACAGAAATTACTTGAAAACAGTCTGGAGCGATGAAAATTGTATATCTTAAAGAAGTTCTTGTATTTATATTGCTTATTCTTCTTCAGGTATTGCTCTTGAACAGGATCAATGTATTCGGTATTGCCACTCCTGTTCTTTATCTCTATTTTTTACTAAAACTTCCGATAGGGAGAAACCAGTTCTTTGTCATCATTTCCGGTTTCCTGCTGGGATTAATTATAGATATATTTCTGAATACACCAGGTATGAATGCAGCTGCAACAACAATTATGGCAGCATTCAGAAAGCCCGTTATAAATCTCTTTTACGACAGGGAGATATATGATGAATATGTACCGGGTATAAATACAGCAGCCGCTCCATTCGTGAGATTTACCATATTCATGGTATTAACTCATTTGACATTACTCTTCTTTATTGAATCATTTACACTGTTTAATCTGTTGAACACTGTAATAAGGATAATTTCCTCTTCGATAATTTCAATTTTATTGATCCTGGCATTGGATGGTCTAACGTATAGGAAAAAAGCAGGTGAGCAATAATATTAACCCTAAGAATTTAGCAAACCGACGATATGTAATTGCTGCAATAATCGTGGTGATCGGCATTATATATGTGATACAACTTTTTAATCTACAGATTCTTAGTCCTCAATATCGTGATTATGCCGAAAGTAATGCATTTCTGAGAAGAACATTATACCCGGCAAGAGGAGCCATTTATGACAGGAAAGGGGAGCTGCTTGTGTATAACAGGCCTACTTACGACGTAATGATGGTTGTCAGAGAGATGACCCGTTTTGATACTCTTGATTTTTGCAATACATTAAACATAGATATTGAAAGGTTTCGTGAACTTAATGCAGAAATGAGAGATACCAGGAAAAATCCCGGCTACTCATCATACACTCCGCAGCTGTTCATGTCACAGCTTAATGTTGAAGAGTACGGACTCTTGCAGGAAAAACTTTATAAGTTCCCTGGAATCTATATTCAAAGCAGGACAGAGAGACAGTATAATCATCCCAATATGGGACTTATACTTGGTTATGTTGCTGAAGTTGACCAGAATACAATAGCATCAGACCCATACTATGTCCGTAAGGATTATGTTGGTAAGTCCGGCATTGAATTATCACACGAATTAGATCTTCGCGGAGAGAAAGGAGTAGAAATACTTCTTCGCGATGCACATGGCAGAGTTCAGGGGAGGTATGACGATGGTCTTCAGGACAAAGCACCAGTATCAGGTAAGGACCTGACTCTTGGGATTGATATCGAATTACAGGCTTATGGCGAATTGCTGATGCAGAATAAAGTTGGGAGTATTGTTATGATTGAACCTGAAACAGGTGAAATCCTTGCAATGATATCTGCACCTACCTACGATCCCTCTTTACTGACAGGTAAAAAGTTCAGTGCCAATTATCAGTCACTGGTAAATAATCCATACAAGCCACTGATAAACAGATCTGTTGCAGGTACATATCCGCCAGGGTCAACATTCAAGCCCGCAAACGGACTGGTTTATCTTCAGGAAGGTATCATTACACCCGAAACTATGTACTCCTGTTTTGGCGGTTATCCTCCGTTAGGAGGTCGTCCAAGGTGTCACGGTCACGCATCACCATTATCGTTGCAGTATGCTCTATCAACATCCTGCAATTCCTTCTTTTCTTACGGACTCAATCACATGCTGAGCAATAGGACAAAATATTCAAATGTGGGTGAAGCTTTTGATGTGTGGAAAGATCACATGGTAAATATGGGTTTTGGTTATCAGTTAGGAGTTGATCTTCCTTCAGAGAAAAGAGGATTTATTCCAAACAGTAAGTTTTATTCAAATATATTCAACACTGAAAGATGGAATGCTCATAATATCATATCAATTTCAATAGGGCAGGGCGAAGTACTTACAACTCCGTTGCAAATTGCTAATTTAGGGGCAACAATAGCAAACAGGGGATATTTCTATACACCGCATGTTGTAAGAGAAATTAAAGGTGCTGATTTAGATAGAGCATATACAACCAGACATAATACAGGCATCAATCGTGAGCATTTTGAGCTTACAGTTGCGGGAATGGCTGATGCTGTTAAATTTGGTACCTGCCGGGGTATTAATCTTGAACCTCTTGTTGAGGTATGCGGTAAAACAGGAACATCAGAAAACCCACATGGAGATGACCATTCACTCTTTCTGGGTTTTGCTCCTAAAGACAACCCACAGGTTGCAATTGCCGTTGTAGTGGAGAATGGCCGTTTCGGAGCAACCAACGCTGTACCGATTGCACGTTTAATGCTTCAGAAATTCTTCAGGGGTGAAGTTCCCGAGAGCGATAAATGGCTGGAACAGACAATCATGAATCGTGAGATACTTCCTTATGTTTACACAAGAAATTTACCGTCCAAGTAGAACATTGCCAAATGATTAAGCAAAACAACATAGAAGTTGAAGATAAGGGAAGAGTGGATAAGGTTACACTTATCTTTTACCTTGTCTTTGTTGTTCTTGGGTGGCTCAATATCTACGCTGCAAGCTATGATCTTGAAAATGCAACCGGCATGTTTGATTTGTCAACCAGAGCCGGATCACAGCTAATCTGGATAGGCACATCACTCATACTTGCTTTTGCTCTGCTAAAAATAGAAGTAAGCTTCTATGAAACTTATGCTTTTCTTTTCTATATGGTAGGGATATTTCTATTAATTGTTACCCTGATAGTTGCCCAGGAGATCAATGGATCACGTTCATGGCTGATTATAGGTCCGGTCAGACTCCAACCGGCTGAGTTCATGAAGTTTATAATTGCACTTGCACTTGCAAAGGTTTTCAATTCCTATGATTTCAAATTGATGGAGACTAAAAACCTGTTGATGGTCAGCAGTATCATACTTTTACCTGTCATACTTGTAATTCTGCAAAGTGAGACAGGCACAGCACTTGTTTACCTTAGTTTTATTCTTGTGCTTTACAGAGAAGGTCTGCCCGGCGGAGTTCTCTTTATGGGTGTTGCAGCAATTATTTATTTCATTCTCGGCATACGGTTCTCAGATGAGCAAATAGGCATGCTTTCAAAAGGAGAAATAATGGCAGTCGTACTCATTATAATATTTTCAGCAGCAATGGTATGGGGATATCTCAAGCGCAGAAAAACATTCTACAGAATTCTGTTAATTTCTTCTATTCCCTTTGTTGCAGCATTTATACTTACACTTTTATCAGTGTCAGTTGATTGGGGAATGGTATCAATAATTGCACTTGCTGTTACGGCTGTACAAATGCTTTATCTTTTTTTGCGATACAGAGTAAAGACCTATTTCTATATATTTCTTTTTCTGGTTGCCTCGTTTGCCTTCCTCGAGTCAACTGAATATGCTTTCAACGATATACTTCAGCCGCATCAGCAAATGCGTATTAAGGTAGCTTTAGGCATGGAACAGGATCTCAGCGGTGCAGGATACCACGTTGGACAATCAAAAATTGCAATCGGCTCAGGCGGTCTTACCGGCAAAGGATATCTAAATGGTACCCAGACAAAACTTAAATATGTCCCAGAGCAGGATACCGACTTTATCTTCTGCACTATAGGCGAGGAGCATGGTTTTCTTGGATCAACATTAATTCTGATACTGTTCACAGTTTTTGTACTCAGACTACTCAATCTTGCTGAAAGACAAACATCTACCTTCGGCAGAGTATACGGTTACAGCGTGGTAAGCGTTTTCTTCTTCCATCTTCTGATCAATATCGGTATGGTTATAGGAATCATGCCGGTTATAGGCATTCCATTACCATTTTTCAGTTACGGCGGTTCATCATTATGGGGCTTCACCATACTGCTTTTTATTTTCCTTAGAATAGATAAGTCCAGAAGAAATAGATAAGTCCAGAAGAAACATATAAAGGGTGCACCCTAATTTCGCAATTTGAGTGCACCCAATCAATTAGAACCCAATTTAATAAACATTGCAGTTAGTTGGTTCTGCAATTCCTTGATATCTTATATTATACTTTTATCTTACCTTTTAAATATTCTCTGTATATATGACATTACAGAGGAAAAATAGTTTAATTTTGTTCTAAATAGTGGTGAAAATCGATTAGTAAAAAGAGACAATGAGAAAAACAGCATTGATTACCGGAGCTTCAAAGGGGATTGGAAGAGAGCTTGCTCATCTTTTTGCAAAAGATGGCTGCAATCTTGCATTAGTAGCAAGAAGTGCGAAAGAACTGGATAGTTTAAAAGTTCAGCTTGAAGAAAAATACAAAGTTACAGTACACACCTTTTTTAAAGATTTAAGTCAGCCCGAATCAGCACAAGCCCTGTTTGATGAATTAAAAGCTGTTGATATCGATATCGATTATCTTGTAAATAACGCCGGATTTGGTGATTATGGATCTTTTGCCGAAACTGAGTGGGACACTTACGAAAAGATGATATCTCTGAACGTGACAACCTTAACTCACCTTTGCCATCTTTTTATAAGAGATATCAAAGGCAGAAAACCCGGCAGAATACTCAATATTTCCTCAACAGCGGCATTCCAGCCGGGACCGATGATGGCAGTATATTTTGCCTCAAAAGCATTCGTGCTCAATTTCTCCGAAGCAGTCGGGCACGAACTGAGAAAAGATAATATAACAGTAACAACACTTTGTCCCGGTCCCACCAGCACCAATTTTGGTGAAGTCTCAGGCATGAATGCATCGAAATTGATTAAGAATATAAGAATAGCAAAATCAGCAGATGTAGCCAAACTGGGCTACAAAGCAATGATGAAAGGCAAGCCAATTGTCATTCACGGCGCTCAGAACAAGTTTGCACCTTTTGTCATAAGGTTTTTGCCCAGAAAATGGGTGACACGTGTTTCAGCAAAGGTTATGGATAACAGTGCGTAGTTTACGCTAAAACTACTTAAGTATGAAACGTCTCAACTGCTTATGGTTAATATATCTATTGACTGCAGCTGTCGTCGCTCAGTCCTCAAAATACTCTGCAGATGAGATTATGGCTTTTTTTAACCAAACAAGGGAAGCAACAGAAAGTCACACAACACTATGGGATAAAGATATTTACGGACCGATACTTCTTGTAGACTCGCAAACCAGAGAAGTTTTTGCAAATGTACAAGATGCAAAAAATGAATTAACACCAAAAGGCGGTATTTTTGTAGGTTCAATACCTGGTGAATTGCCCGTTTCAAATACAGATATCACCTGGAACGGCACCCATTGGGCAATGCTGGAGTTGCCTTTACCCGAAAAGCGATATGACAGGATAGATTTAGTTACTCACGAACTGTTTCACAGAACACAATTTTCTCTTGGTTTTAAACCATTCAGAGAAGAAAATAGCCATCTTGATCAAAGAGATGGAAGAATATACCTGCGACTCGAACTGGCGGCATTAGAAGCCGCATTAAAAGCTAACAGGTTAACAAAATCAGAAGAGCATATACGCAATGCGTTAATCTTCAGAAAATATCGTCAAATGATATACCGTGGGTCACAGGTCACAGAAAACAGTCTGGAAATCCTAGAAGGACTGGCTACTTATACCGGACAAATCATGAGCGGCCGTGATAAGTGGGAGTGGCGCGAATATCTGATTCGCCGAATCAACAGCTTTGAAGAGACACCCTCTTATGTAAGGTCTTTTGCTTACGAAACAACTCCAGTGTATGGTTTTTTCCTCCAACAGAAGGACTACTCCTGGAACAAAAAAGTAGACAATGAAACTGATCTCACCGACTTCTTTTCGGAAGCTTTTGGAATGGATTCGAGAATAATCCTGCATACTTATGTAAAACAGGTTGCCGAAGATTATAACTGGCGAAAGATTGTTGATCAGGAAACAAAAAGAGCTGCTTTAAACAACTCAGTTCTTGATGAATACCGAAATAAGTTTTTAGAGCAACCTCACCTTGAAATCAAACTTGAAGATATGAATATGTCTTTTAACCCTGGCAGTCTTATACCACTTGATGAGGACGAAGGAACAGTTTATCCTACCATTCGTTTAAGTGATAATTGGGGAATCCTTACAGTTGAAGAAGGTGGCGCATTGCTGAGGTCCGACTGGCGGTGGGTAATCGTCTCAGAGCCTTTAGAGATAACTGACGACCTGATCACGGGCGACGGTTGGGAAATTGAACTTAACGAAGGTTATCAAATTCAGGAGTTGCCTGATGGCAATTATCTGTTAACAAAGAGTGAATGAGTTGTCTTATTTGGCTAAAAAAAAGAATTTAGCTAAATTTGGACTCAATTCGAGGATAACAAATGAATGAAGGCGAAAAAAAGGTTGTCAGCAAGATGATTACCATATATTGTCATTCCAAGCACAAACAGGGAAAAGTCTTGTGTGAAGAATGCAGCTCACTTAACAACTATGCGCTACAGCGGCTTGAGCGTTGCCCGTTCGGGGATGATAAGCCCACATGCGGCACATGTACAGTACATTGCTATAAAAGCGACATGCGCAGCAGGATAAAAGAGGTCATGCGCTTCTCCGGTCCGCGCATGCTTTTTATTCATCCTGTTGACGCTATACAGCACTTTTACCGTGAACGTAAAAGGAAAAGATTAAAATGAAATTGTTAGACCTACATACTGTAATTGCCGATGTGTTAAGTGAGCACAATGAGTTGATACCAGTACTTAATCGTTTTGGAATCAGACTTGGTGTAGGAGATAAAACCCTTGAAGAGCTGTGTGAAGAGAACAATCTTGACCCCGGACTTATTATAACTGTTCTTAACGTTTATCTTAACGAGGATTATGTTCCTGATATACTCGAATATATTGAAACAGAGTCTATCGCAGACTATTTTCAACATACGGTAGAGAATTACATTCTTGAGCTAATTCCAAATATAGAGAAGCACTTAAATGCTTTTATTGCTTTAAGCAGCTCGATAAATGAATCCGACAACAATCATGTTTACAATAATAACGGATCAGATAATCAAGAGTTGGGAATGCTCAGATTACTTTTCATGAAGTTTAAAGAAAGGATGACTAACTACCTGAAGAAGATAGCAAGTTATGATGAGGATTTCCCAGATGAATTACTCCATGATTTAAAAAACATCCTGATTAAACATCTTTCAACTGATTATAATCAAAACCTTTGTTATGCAGTGATTTTTTCAATTCATTCATTTGAAAAAGATATTGAAGCACACAACAGGTTACGCGAAAAGGTTTTACAGCCAAAATTAAATCAACTTGATACATCGGGTATACGTCAGCTTCAGCATTCAATTGTTAGTGAGCACTCAAGTAGAATCGAAGCAGAAGATCATCACCTGACAAAACGGGAAACTGAGATTCTCAGACTCATTGTGCAGGGTTATCTCAATAAAGAGATAGCAGAAATGCTGAATATCAGTCTTAATACAGTTTTAACTCACAGAAAGAATATCATTAATAAAACAGGAATTAAAACTGTTTCAGGTCTTACTTTTTACTGCCTGAGAAACGGTTTAATATCCATGTAATACTTTTAAATTTTTATAGTATGTCAAAAAGAAGTTTTCTATATATACCACTCACAAACTGGGGTGAAGTTATCGAACAAAAGTATGATATAGCAATCCTTCCCTGGGGTGCTGTAGAGCCACACAATTACCATCTTCCCTATCTTACTGATTGCATACTCACTTATGAGGTAGCCGGTGATGCAGCTGAAGCAGCATACGAAAAGGGAGTTACTTGTATGGTTATGGCCCCTGTATACTTTGGTTCCCAAAACACGGGTCAGTGGAATAAGCCCTTTTGCGTGCATACAAGAAGTGAAACTCAGAAGTATATACTAACCGATATAGTAACATCACTTCAGGCACAAGGGATACGTAAGCTGGTCATTATCAACGGTCACGGTGGCAACACATTTAAGCCATATGTAAGAGATCTGAACATGGAATACCCCGATTTCAAAATAATTATAGTGGACTGGTGGACCTTAGAGCCTACTAAAAACTATTTTGAGGAAAGTCCTGATGAGCATGCCGGCGAGCAGGAAACATCTGTAATGCTGCATTATCATCCTGAGTTGGTTAATATGGACAGTGCAGGTGACGGATCAGTGCAACCTGTCAAATTATCAGCGTTAAATAAAAAGATCGGATGGATGCCTCGTGACTGGGATGAGATCTCTAAAGATACAGGAATAGGGAATCCAAAAAAATCAACAGCGGAGAAGGGCAGGAAGTATGTTGAAGTTGTCGTTAGGAAAATTACCGAACTTCTCATTGATCTCAAATCAGCCGAGTGAGTTTTTTAATCTAAATAGTTTTAAATGAGAGCAAAATGTTGTATTTTTGATGCTATTATTAAAAACAATTTAGCCATGTCACAATCCTTATGAAATAAAATTAAATATTCTGATTAATTAGTAAAGAATTAGTCAGTTAATAATCGCTTTGAATTAAAGTACTACAAACTTCATAATAATAAATAAAAGTAAATATGAGTAATCAGAGAGAGAAACTTTTTACAGATTTTCCTCCTGTTTCCACCGAAGAGTGGATGGAAGTTGTCACCAAAGACCTGAAAGGTGCAGATTTCCAAAAGAGACTGGTGTGGAGAACTAAAGAGGGTTTTAATGTAAATCCGTTTTATCGTGCCGAAGATATAGAAGGCTTCAAGGCACTTGACAATCTTCCCGGACAATTCCCTTATGTGAGAGGCACAAAGAAGGACAACAACTGGTATGTCCGTCAGGAGATCAAAGTAGAAGATTTTGCCGAAGCAAACAAAAAAGCTCTTGTTTTGCTTGAAAAAGGAGTAACCTCATTCGGTTTCAGTCTGCCCAAACAGCATCTGTCTGCCGAAAACCTGGCAATATTGCTTCAGGGAATAGCTCCCGACAAAGTAGAACTAAACTTCAGAACCTGTATTTCACGTACCGTTGATCTTGCAAAACTGGTGGTGGATTACATCAAAGGGCAAAACCTTGATGTTATGAAATGCTTTGGATCTGTTGAGTTCGACCCATTCAGGAAAATACTGAAAAAGGGAGTAGATGAACCAAACTGGGCAGAAAAAGCAGTGGAAATAGTAAATATTACCGCTCCTCTTCCACGTTACCGTTCAATAATCGTAACAGGCAACATGATGAATGATGCCGGTGCCTACAGCTATCAGGAGCTTGGATATAGTCTGTCATACGGTAACCAGGTATTATCCAAATTAATCGAAAATGGAGTTGATCCTTCAACAGCTGCAAAGAAAATCAAGTTCAAATTTGGTGTAGGATCAAACTACTTCATGGAGATAGCCAAATTCCGCGCAGCCCGATGGCTGTGGGCAGAGGTTGTAAATGCATACAAACCGCCTTGTCCCCACGACTGCGACAACAAGGCTGATGACGGCACTTGCCGCTGTGCAGCAAAAATGAATATCCACGCAATCACATCAAAATTCAATCAGTCGCTGTACGACCCCTATGTCAACATGCTGCGTACACAGACAGAAGCCATGTCAGCTACCCTGGGCTCAGTTGATTCACTAACCGTACGTCCTTTCGACGAGGCTTTTGAAACACCCACAGAGTTCGCGGAACGTATAGCAGTAAACCAGCAACTGTTATTAAAAGAAGAAGCACACTTTGATAAAGTTACCGATCCTTCCTCAGGTTCATATTATATCGAGACACTCACCAACTCACTCGCTGAACAGGCATGGAAGCTTTTCCTTGAGACAGAAGAAGCCGGTTTCTATAATTCACTTAAATCAGGTGCAGTACAGGATGCAATAAACAAATCTGCCGACGAACGTTTCAATGCACTTGCCAATCGTAAAGAGATTTTGCTGGGTACCAACCAGTATCCAAATTTCAGCGAAACGATGAGCGATAAGATAAATGATAGCGCAGCAAGCAGAGGTTGCGGATGTGGTGATTCTGACACGCAGACGCCATTGAAGAAGCTAAACAAAAACAGGCTTGCCGATCAGTTCAATGAGCTCAGACTTGCTACTGAAAACAGCGGCAAACGTCCAAAAGTATTCATGCTCACAATAGGCAACCTTGCAATGCGCCTGGCTCGTTCTCAGTTTTCCAGCAACTTCTTTGCAAGTGCAGGTTATGAAATTATAGATAACCTCGGATTCAAAACAGTTGAAGAAGGAGTCAATGCTGCAAAAGAAAACGGAGCAGATGTAATCGTACTCTGTTCAAGTGATGATGAATACCCCCAGTTTGCTCCCGAAGCTTATGAAATGCTAAAGGAGAGCAACAAACTGTTAGTTATAGCCGGTGCGCCTGCTTGTATGGATGAGCTCAAAGCTCAGGGAATAGAGCATTTTATTAATGTTAAGAGCAATGTTCTCGAGACACTAAAGATGTTTAATGATAAGCTGTTATAAATAGAAACTAATAATTCTGCGTACTGCAATAATTAAGATTATGGATGGTAAAGGCAAATTGAAGAACTGGATTATTGTATCACAACCCTGGGCATTTCCAGCATCAGGGAGTGCTGCTCTAATGGCAATCTCTTATGTTTTCTATCTCTATAAGACAGGAGCAGTTGCAGAATCCAACTGGTTATTCGGAATAATCGGACTATTAGGTGCAGTCATCTTCCAGATGTCAGGAAACCTGATGAATGAATATCAGGATTTCAAACACGGGGTAGATGTAAAAGAGAAGACAGGTCCGCCGCGACTTCTGGTCGAAGGTGTATTCCAGCCCAAAACAATCTTCCTTTATAGCATAAGCGTTCTTGCGGTGGGAGTGGCAATAGGCATTTATCTTACAATCAATACCGGATGGCCTTTAATTATTATCGGCGGCTTCGGTATCATAAGTGCCATGCTGTATCACAAATTCAAGTATATCGCTCTTGGCGACCTGCTGATATTTGTTACATACGGGTTATCTATCCCCCTAGGAATTGCGTTTGTTATGACCGGTCAGCTGATATGGACAATACTGCTTGTCAGCATACCCGTAGGATTGCTTGAGGTTGCCATTTTGCACGCAAACAATACACGCGACATAAAAGAAGACAAAGCAGCAGGCATCAAAACGCAAGCGATGATATTAGGACTGGAAGGTGCACAAGTTACCTACCAGACACTATTACTTGCAGCCTACCTGCTTATTGCAATCCTTGTGTCGGTTGATTTGCTTCATCCTATAACTTTTCTTACGCTGATAAGCTTCCCGCTTGCAATCAGAAATATTAAAAAGATGAAAATGGCTCAGCATAATGATTTCACTCCAATACAGTATTTGGATGGTCAGACAGCAAAACTGCTTCTTCTTTTTGTTTTTCTGCTCTCAGCGGCAAACTTCATAGCTCCGTTTGTATAACCGCCAGATTAGTTGCTATTTAAAAATAAAATAAAAAAACAAACATTAGTCTAAATAATATGAAACCTAATTTTAAGGAAATAGACATTAAGTCAGCCGGATTTTATAAGTCAGATGTTGACGAATGGGCTGAAAAAAATGAAATAAAAGCCGATTGGCATACACCTGAACAGATACCCGTGAAACCGGTATATACCAAAGAAGACCTTGAGGGAATGGAGCATCTGGGCTATGCTGCAGGTATACCTCCCTTTCTTCGCGGACCTTATTCCACGATGTATGTTATGCGTCCATGGACAATCCGCCAGTATGCAGGCTTCTCCACAGCCGAAGAGTCAAACGCATTCTACCGTCGTAACCTTGCATCAGGACAAAAAGGACTCTCTGTTGCATTCGACCTTCCCACCCACCGCGGTTATGATGCCGACAACGAGAGGGTAGTGGGAGACGTTGGTAAAGCAGGTGTATCAATCTCATCTGTTGAGGATATGAAGATACTTTTCGACGGTATCCCGTTGAATAAGATGTCAGTGTCCATGACTATGAATGGTGCAGTTCTTCCCATTCTTGCATTCTATATTGTAGCAGCTCAGGAGCAGGGTGCCAATCTTGATGAGATGGCTGGTACAATTCAGAACGATATCCTAAAGGAGTTCATGGTTCGAAACACCTATATCTATCCGCCAGAATTCTCGATGAAGATTATCGCAGATATTTTTGAATTTACATCACAGAAGATGCCTAAGTTCAATTCTATCTCCATTTCTGGATATCACATGCAGGAAGCGGGCGCTACAGCAGATATCGAGCTGGCATACACACTTGCTGACGGTATAGAGTATCTGCGTGCCGGAATGAATGCAGGTATCCCTGTAGATAAATTTGCGCCGCGACTCTCATTCTTCTGGGGTATCGGAATGAACCATTTCATGGAGATTGCAAAGATGAGAGCAGCACGCTTGCTGTGGGCAAAGATCCTGAAAAGTTTAGGTGCTGAAAATCCCAAATCAATGGCTTTGCGCACACACTCGCAAACATCAGGCTGGTCGCTGACAGAGCAGGATCCGTTTAATAATGTCGGCCGCACCGCCGTTGAAGCAATGGCTGCAGCACTCGGTCACACACAATCACTGCACACAAACGCTCTTGATGAGGCAATTGCTCTGCCAACCGATTTCTCTGCACGTATTGCAAGAAATACACAGATCTATCTTCAGGAAGAGACATACATCACTAAGCAGGTAGACCCATGGGCAGGTTCATATTATGTTGAATCACTCACTCAGGAACTGGTAGATAAAGCATGGAACCTGATTCAGGAGATCGAGAAGCTTGGCGGTATGGCTAAAGCTATTGAAACCGGAATTCCCAAAATGCGTATCGAGGAAGCTGCGGCACGCACACAAGCAAGAATCGATTCAGGAGTACAGGCTATTATCGGTGTTAATAAATATCGTCTCGATCACGAAGATCCTATCGATATCCTTGATATTGATAATACTGAAGTGAGGAAGCAGCAGGTAGAACGGCTTACAAAACTAAAAGCAGAGCGTGATAACGAAGCAGTTCAAAAAGCACTTGATGCAATCACAAAATGCGTGGAAACCAAAGAAGGGAACCTCCTTGAGCTTTCAGTTGAGGCAGCAAGAGTACGCGCCACATTAGGTGAGATCTCGGATGCCTGCGAAAAAGTAGTCGGACGTTATAATGCAGTAATCAGAACAATTTCAGGAGTGTATTCATCAGAATCAAAAGGAGATGCAACGCTTGAAGAGGCTCGTGCACTCACAGATAAGTTTGCCTCACAAGAAGGGCGCAGACCAAGAATTATGGTAGCCAAAATGGGGCAGGACGGACACGACCGCGGCGCTAAAGTTGTAGCAACAGGTTATGCCGACTGTGGTTTCGATGTTGATATGGGACCACTATTCCAAACACCCGAAGAGGCAGCCCGTCAGGCAGTAGAGAACGACGTGCATGTACTTGGAGTATCATCCCTTGCAGCAGGTCACAAAACACTAGTGCCGTTGGTAATTGATGAACTCAAAAGACTTGGAAGACCTGACATAGCTGTAATCGTAGGAGGAGTTATCCCAGCACAGGATTATGATTTCCTTTATAAGGCAGGAGTAGCGGCAATATTTGGTCCGGGTACTCGTGTTACTAAATCAGCTGTTGACATTATGCACATCCTTATGGATGAATGATGAAAATCTATATTCCGCTTTCGGCTTACTCTTATTCAGAGGGTTTGTCGAAAGCGGATTTTCATTAAATTTTAAAACAGCCGCAATAGATACTATCTGAAACCACAGACCCGTCTGCTTTCTTAAATGCAATGTAGGTTTCGATAGAATCTCCATTCCAGTCATCAGGAAATTTGATTTTCGTTGCTGAACTACTCCTTTTTCCAGCGTTTATATCATGAACAGCAATTTCTTTGTCAGAGTTGTAAACAATTACCATTACCTGATCATCATTTCCCGCATTATCCTTAGGTACCGGATTCCAGGTGAATTGAACTCCTTCTTCAGTTATATCAACATTTATTCCTTTAGCAGGATTTAACGAACCTTTTGAAACAAGAATATTAGGGAAATCAAGCTCCACACCTTCGCCATTAACCTTAATACCATTCAAAATATTGTATGACATTGCAGCATTGAAAGCACTTTGTCCATCAACTGCCTGATCTTTGAAACCAATTCTAATCAATGGAGTGATTGTTCTTAGAAAATTCTGCGTTAACTTAAATGCACCTCGTTGTTTAGTCTGACCTTTAGACCTCGGGTTAGTCATCTTCGCGGGGCGACTTTTAATATACTCCACACCTCTGCATGATGAACCAACCACATTACCCACTTTTCCTGTAAATCCTCCAAAAATTCCATTTTTCAACTTACCCATTATTATGATATTTTAATTAAAACTGATGTTCGCAAGTTAACAAATGTTTTTAATAAAAGCAAGTTTTTGACAGTGAATATACAATACCAAAATTTGAAAAACTACTAACCAGGCTCTAACCAACTCCTAATTTATATAAGGGATATTAGGAGTTTGTTAGGAGTTAATTAGGAGTTAGTTAGAGTTAAGTATGATTTAGTTTCATATTATTGTCTTCATCAATTCCGTTTTAGGGTATAAAGCAACTGTTGGATATTAATATAAATTAGGATATGTGGATTGTGCTTTTATAAATTAAATTTTTTCTTAGAAATATATATGGAATTTTACTTATTTATTTATTTTTGACTTTCAAACACCTGAAATATTATAAATTTAATAAGAAAATAAATGGACCATGTTGTATATCTTGATCACAAAGCCAAAGAGTTAGATTTACTTGAAAAGGGAGTTAAAACTATGATTATTCGAGGAGCTATGGGACGTAAAATACCCTATAGAAAAGTTGAAAAAGGTGATTGGCTTTATTTTATTGAAAACATGGGTGATGGATTGATTAAAGCTGTCGCCGAAGTCTCAGATGTTTTCAATTCAGAACAAATGACCAGAGAAGAGTCTGTAAAATTTGTTGATGAAAATCAGAAGCTTTTACGCTTGGATAAAAAATTGTATTCACGTTTTGCAGGGAAAAGGTATATTGTTTTGATAAGAGTAAAAAATTTTAAAATCATAGACAGTTTCCGGATTGACAGAAGTAAATATGGGAATATGGATGATTGGTTGCCTGTTGGTGAAATTCAGAGTGTGAAAATTTAATATAGGTATGAAAAATATACTTTTCGTATCACTACTTATTATATTGATGTCTGGGTGTAACAAGTCTATTAACGGAGAAGTAATATTTGTTGAACCTGATTTGGATGACCTATTCAACTATCCATACTTTTTATTTATCCCTAATGGTGTTTCTGAAGACAAAATGAATTATCTGATTATTGAACCTAATAATTCAGGTTTTGCAGATGACGACCTGCATAAACATAAGGAAAAAGCTAAAAGAATAGCGACACTAGATTATTATCTTGGAAATTGGATTGCAAGGAAACTTACGTATCCACTTATCGTTCCTGTGTTTCCACGTACTGAATCTGATTGGAAAACATACACTCATGCTTTAGACCGTGATGTGATGTTACAAAAGGGTAATTCGCTTGAACGATTGGATAATCAACTTATAAATATGTGTTTGGATGCTGAGGGAAAATTGAAGGAGAGAAATGTTAAAATTGAAAACAGATATATACTTACCGGTTTCTCAGCTTCAGGAACATTCGTAAACAGATTTACACTTCTACATCCGGATAAAGTACAGGTAGCAGCTGCTGGAGGATTAAATGGTTTATTAATGCTACCCATGGATAGCCTGGAAAATGAACCATTGAGATATCCCATTGGAACGGGAGATTTAATACAAATAACAGGTAGCGATTTTCTTAGAGACCAATTTTTTAATACTCCTCAGTTTTATTTTATGGGTGAACTAGATGATAATGATGCTGTTCCTTATGATGATGCATTTGACCTGGAAGAAAGAGATCAGATTTTTAGACTATTAGGTGAACAAATGATACCGGCAAGATGGGTGAAGTGCATTGATATATATAACGAAAGTAATGTAAATACACTATTTAAGACCTACAAGAATGTTGGTCATGAGCATCCGGAGGTTGTGAAGAATGATATCTTAGACTTCTTGTTGCTTAACACGAATTTAAACTGAATAACGAGAGAATTTTTTCATAAAGGAGTCGTAATAGGTCTTCGAAACCGGAATATTGGGTGTCGCTTCAGCATCCAGCTCCAGCACTATTCCACTCTTCTCTTTTTTCAATATTTTTACTCTGTCCAGATTTACTATATATGAGCGATGACACCGTATCAAGGGAGTATCTTCGGTAAGATTTTCCTCGATCCACTTGAGTGAATTCCGAATCATATAGTGAGATCTGTTGGATTTATTTATGTAGTATATTGTTGCATAGTTATCGGCAGACTCAATATACAGCAGATTTTCGAGCGTTACAGATATCTTAAGATCACCCTTCTCATCGTGGAAGGCTATCAACGATTTCGACTGTTTATTCTTTGATTTTCCCAGTTCCATATCTTCTAAAATAGAGCTCTTCTCTTTCCATGAAAAAAACAGCCATGAAATAGAGTAGGGTAATAGGAGTACCAATGCGGTATTAAACAGACTTTGCCTGAATATTTCACTAATCTCTCTGCTTGATCCATCCTTTGGTAATAATACCGAGAAAAGGGTATAGAAAATTGACATAGCAATAATCTCACAGAAAATGCAAACTGCGTAATGCCACTTAAGAATATCATGCTTTTTTGAATAGGTTATTAATATCGTCCTGCTAATTACAACCACCAGCATGCCTGTAAGAATTATCAGACTTGAATAAGCAAAATACTTTATGTCAGATAAATCAGGATACCAATCTCTTGAACCAAATGGTTGAAAAAGATTAATAAAAAGTAAAGCAAACAACGCTGTGAAGAGTATCATTTTTAAGTTGTTGCTCTTATTGTGCAGATATTCAGGGATTTTATCGCCCATCATTATTGATTTGACAGTCTCTTTAGTTTGTTAGGGTTATGTATATATAATAATAAGAAACCATTACAAAAATAGATTTTAATTAATGATAAACCAAAAGAAATTCACCCCTGTATAGCACATTTCGCCACATATAAGCGATTTTGTCACATTTCACCTGCAGTTTTCCCTTCCATTTGTAATCACGTTTTAAAGTGCGTTTCTTTAAATATTTCAACGAATTAACACCTGCATTTATTATGGATTATTACACAAGGTACGATGAATTAACAGGCAGTTTTAAACAGGGGAAAGATATTCATCTTAGCGAGACAAACATCGATATAAAGTTTTTCGAATTTAATAGTGAAACTGCAAAAATCACAAATGAATACCTTCCAAATGATGACACGATTAATGAGAATATCTGTTTTGAGTACCCAATTTTTACTCCGGCCGGCAGAAACAGGTATAATAATGATGAAGCTATCCTTTTATTGCATGGACTTAACGAAAGAAGCTGGAGTAAATACCTTACTTGGGCAGAGTATCTATGCAACAATAGCGGTAAACCCGTAATTCTTTTTCCTATTTCTTTTCATATAAACCGTGCACCATTATCCTGGTCAAATCCAAGAACAATGATGAATCTGCTTAATTTCAGAAGGGAAAAGTATGATAACGATCGTTCAATTAGTTTTGCAAACGTAGCTTTAAGCGATCGTCTGAGTCAAAAGCCCGAGCGGTTCTATTTTTCGGGAAGGCAGACATGGGCTGATCTTTCAACCCTTTTCGAAGAAATTATGAGCGGTAAGCATCCACTTTTCAAAGAGGGAACAAAGATTGATATATTTTCATATTCAATAGGTGCATTCCTTTCTCAAATTGCGTTAATGACAAATCAAAAAAACCTTTATACAAACACCAAGCTCTTCATGTTTTGTGGAGGCAGTATCTTCAACTCCATGCAAGGAGCATCAAGGAGTATTATGGATAAGCCGGCATTTGATATAATTCGGGATTACTATTTACATCACTTTGGAAATGAGACAACAAAAAAAGAAACAGGAGTCAACTTGAAACATGACAATGCTTTTAAGGCATTTTTCAGCATGATCTCGCCAGAGAGATTCCAATTTGAAAGAGAGTCCTTCTTTGCATCGTTAGGTAAAAGAATTAAGGGTATTGCACTTGCAAAAGATATTGTAATTCCATTTAAAGGCATACAAGAAGCTATGGGGATAAAAAACAGTGAAAAAAATATACAACTTCTCGATTTTGAGTTTCCTTATTCGCATGAAAATCCATTTCCATTGAACAGTGAAGACAAAACGGCTGTAAATTCAGCTTTTAACAGAATATTTTCAGATGCAGTAAATTATTTTACAAGGCCTGTTTGAAGATTTTATCGAAATACTCAAATGCTATTGTGTGAGTGAAAACAGTGATCCTTTGAAACTCATCCCTGTACCGCGCTGGTCCCAGAGAATCAGACATTAATAAAATCAGTTTTGATATTCTTGATTAACTCTTCATCAATATCTAACTCCGTTGCATAAGTGATACCCTCATTTTATCCATTAACAGTCATTGAATGTCTATTGGAATATGCAGGAGCAGCTAAATCCACACTGTATGTTAAATCATAAGCCGGTAAAAGCCGCCAAACACCTTCACGATTCATGTAAAAAGAAAATTTTTTGGAATGATCATCCACATTTCGGGCTCTTATTATTTATTGTGAAAATATAGACATATATTCAAAATAAGCAAAATAAATTGGAAAATATAGATATATCTATAATAATGATTTTCTAAATATCCGCTTATTTTACAATAACTCCTAGTTTATAGTCAGTTTGTACCTTTTAGGTTTTAATCGGGGTTGGAAGAGGAGGGTATAAAAGAATAATTGAACAATTGCGCTAATATTTTCGAGTGTAAAAGAAAATACTTACATTTATGTCAAATTATTCGAGTATGAAAGAAAAGTTTGAGTCTTTAAAAAAATACAACTTTTGGGGTGAAAAATATCCGACAATAGGTTATAAGCGTGATTTATATACCAATAAGATTTTTGAATCTATAGATAACAGACTTATAAAAGTTTTAATTGGGCAGCGCCGAGTTGGTAAAAGCTATATACTGCGTCAGTTAATTTCTCGACTTATAGATAGAGGTGTAAATAAAAAAAACATACTTTATATTAATAAGGAGTTTGCTGATTTCGATTTTATCAAAGATTATAAAGATCTTGATAAGCTTATAAACGTATATCGTGAAGAGTTAAAACCTGAGGGTAAAGTATGGCTGTTTGTAGATGAGATTCAGAACGTTGAGGGTTGGGAACATTTAATAAATTCTTATTCGCAGGATTATGTAGATAGTTATGAGGTGTTTTTAAGCGGATCGAACTCTAAGATGCTGTCTGGTGAATTGGCTACTCTTTTATCAGGTCGTTATATTGAATTTCAGATATATCCCTTTAGTTTTGTTGAATATATAGGTATTACAAACAAGGAAAATGTTAAACAGAGCTTTATCGATTACATGGAAAGTGGAGGATTGCCCGAACTTTTTATGCTACCTAATGAGGAGACAAAACGCAACTATATTTCTGCTGTTAAAGATACTGTGCTGTTACGTGATATTATTCAGAGACATAATATAAAGGATGCTAAGCTTCTAGAGGATTTATTTGTTTATGTTGTAAACAATGCTTCTAACCTGATTTCAATAACGAATATTGTAAAATATTTTAAGTCTAAAGGGCGTACAACTACTTATGATACTGTTTCTAACTACATAGGTTATATCGAGGATTCGTTTATTATTCACAGAGTTGAGCGTTATGACATTCGTGGCAAGGAGACATTATCGGGAAATTGTAAGTACTATATAAATGATCTGTCTTTTAAGAATTATATTTATCCCGGATTTGGCTATGGTGTGGGATATAAGTTGGAAAATTTGATTTATCTGGAGCTTCGCAGGGCTGGGTATGAGGTTTATGTTGGTACCTTAAGGAACAAAGAGATTGACTTTGTAGCTAAAAAAGATGATAGAGTGATATATATACAAAGCTCTTATATATTAACTGATGAACAGACCATCCAAAGAGAGTATTCACCATTGGAGTCTATAGAAGATAATTATGAAAAGTTTGTGGTTTCTCTTGATGATATAGCTTTTCCTTCTAATAAAGGTATAAAACATATGCAGGCATGGAATTTTAGTAATTTACTATAACACCGCATCTCTGAATTATTTCTTACAGTTTTAATTCCTTGAAGCAATTTGGCGCACAACACTAACAAATCGCTCAGGCTCTTCTGCATTTGGTGAATGAGCCGAGTTTTCGAATGTATAAAATTCCTTTTCCGGTGCTTCTATGTTATCGAAATACTCAAGAGCTAATGAGTGTGATACCTGATAATCATATTTACCATGAATTATATAAAAAGGAATCCGGAAATTGGTTGATGTTTCATTTAGATTGTCATTTTCTACATAATCCCAAAGATTTGTGAGTGAAAACAGCGATCCTTTGAAAAAATATAGTTTTTCGGAGAGTGTATATCCTTTGAAGGTAAACAGATTTTTAAATAAACCGGTCACAGAAAAATCATCACTATGTATTATTCCAATTCTGTATTTATTCATTAATAATGAGCGTGCTGATAATAAATAGTCAAGTGATGGGAAATCAACTACGTCAGGATCAAATTTTTGTAGTCTTTTGATAGCCTGTTTATCATTTATTTCCTTTGCATGTTGCAGCATATAATTATATGCAATCTTTTCGGATTCCAATTGATTGCTGATTTGTCCTATTCCTATAAATGCTTCGTAGTTCTCAGGATACTTTTCAATTGTTTTTACTCCTAGGTATGTACCCCATGAATGCCCCATCAGATATATCTTATCCTGATTAAATCGTTTTTGCAGATACTCAGTCATCTGGCGTGTATCTTCAACCATTTGATCTAACGTGATAGTGGCAGGGTCTAAAGAGTTACTGAAACTCATGCCTGCGCCGCGCTGGTCCCAATAGCAGACTGTAAAGTATTTCTCCAGGCGCTCGGAGGTTTCCAGGGGAGAAAACATTGCGAACTCAGGACTTCCGGGACCGCCGTGGAGGAATAAAATAACCGGGTTTTCTGTATTTTCGGATCGAATGAAGTAACCTTGTTGTATCCCGCCTATCACTGTGAAGCTTTTCTCTGTAAGTGAGCCCGGGATTTCCTTCCCGTCTTTATCTTTTAATGGTTCTAACTCGCCCGGACTGTTTACTGCTAATGCAATCAATCCGATCAATAACACTGCGATTATTGACAGTAAAATGATTGCCAGAACTTTGAATACTCGTTTCATACGATCTTTATTGAAAGGTGATTACCTGTTCGCTTTAGGAAGTTTTAGATACAAATTTATAATTTTTTAGTATTAAAACAATAATTAGTAGATGGTTTAAAACTTTGCTTATATTTGTACAGGAAATAAAATTTAATGTCGTAAATTTAATATCTTAAATACCCCTACTATGAAAGTGAAATTGAGTTATATATAATCTGGAAAATCGGAAATTACGATATAAGTGCTTCATACCAACGCATGATAGTCGCATCTATAGAGAAATTCTACAATTCAGTATTGAACAGGAGTTTAGAAATAAAACATCTCTATCCTTCACAAAACAAATATACTTTACCGAAGTATTTACCAGTAGCCGAAGTGAGAAAAATAGTATCATCGGCTTCTAATTTAAAGCATGCATGTATTATAAAGCTGCTTTATGGGTGCGGATTACGCCTAAATGAATTATTGCATCTTAAGCTTTCTGATATAGATTCTGAACGGATGCTTGTAAATATTCGTAATTCTAAGGGCAATAAAGAACGGGTAGTCATGCTTTCCCCTACGTTACTTGTAGATTTGAATAATTACTTCAAAAAATATCAACCCAAGAAATATCTTTTTGAAGGACAAAGTGGTGGTATGTACTCCGAAAAAAGCGTTCAGACAGTTGTTAAAAATGCTGCACTAAAAGCAGGGATCTCGGAACAAGTAACCCCTAATATTTTACGACACAGTTTTGCCATTCATCTATTAGAAAACGGGACAGATATTCGATATATCCAACAATTACTCGGTCATACTTCTATCAAAACAACCGAGATATACAGCCATGTATCCAATGTTGCTCAATATAAAATAAAAAGCCCGCTTGATTATTTATGAAGCGGGCTTTAAGTTATTTATAGAGTAGTTTTACATTTTTCCTCCTCCATGCGAACTGATATAATCAATTACCGGTGAGATATTAAAGTAAACACGCTCTACTCCAAAACGATTTTCGCCTAAAGTCAGATAGTTTACTTTTTTACCTCTTATGATTTTATCTTCACCACCATAAGTGTATCCCAGGAAAGGAAGAATATCAAACTGATGCGCTACTTTGATTACATAGAACGCAGTATTATCTGACATACCGTCACCGGTGCTTACAATTGCATCCTGTACAATTCTTCGTTGCTGAGATACTTTCTTATACTCTTCTGAATCATCTCGTTGAGCCAATACAAGTAGCTTAGCATTTAAAGCTCTCAGGTTAAAAGGGTCTTCAAGAAGAAGTGCGCTTGAATATTGTAAAATATCATTATAATCAGAAGGTGTGAAAGCTCCTTTGGCAAGGGTCTTTGCTAAAAGATTATTGTATGAAGAGGTGTCAGTAGGCTCATAACCTTGTTGATAAATATAGCCAAAATAGAGGTATCTTCCCTCATCACGAGTCATTTTTGTATCACCCTGTAAATATCTTTTCATCAAAGTGGGATAATAATAAGATGAGCTTGGCTCTTTTGTGTTACGCTCAATTTGTTTGAAATCCGGAGCATCGAAAAACTCTTCCTGAGCTTGTGCTGAAAGTATTATGCAAGAGAAAATCGCTAGTATGAGTACTGATTTTTTCATTATAAATATTTTTTAGTGATAGTTGTCAGAAACAAATGTATTTTCTTATATCCTTTTTAACAAATAAACGTTGCTAAGAAACCTTAAACTACTGTTTTCCTGAAACTGTTACGCTTTTATCAATTTTAGATATAAGTCCCTGAAGTACACTTCCCGGTCCAAGTTCAACGAACTCAGTAGCACCTTCGGCAATCATATTTTGTACGGATTGAGTCCATTTTACAGGAGATGTAAGCTGAGCTATAAGGTTTTTCTTAATTACTTCAGGATCTGTTTCTCCTTTTGTAGTCACGTTCTGGTATACAGGACAAACCGGTGTGGAAAAATTAGTTGATTCAATTGCTTCGGAAAGTTCTACACGTGCAGGTTCCATTAAAGGAGAGTGGAAAGCACCACCTACTTTCAGTGGCAGTGCACGTTTTGCGCCAGCCTCCTTCATTAGCTCACATGCTTTCTCTATACCACTCATTGTGCCTGAGATCACTATTTGTCCTGGGCAATTATAGTTTGCAGGTACAACCACATCGTCTATTGAATCACAGATCTCCTCAACTCTATCATCAGGTAATGCGATAATTGCAGCCATAGTGGAAGGATTGGCTTCACACGCTTTTTGCATGGCAAGTGCACGTGCATAAACTAATTTCAATCCATCTTCAAAAGAAAGAGCTCCTACAGCTACAAGCGCTGAGAATTCTCCAAGTGAATGTCCGGCAGTAATGTCAGGTTTGAATTCGTCACCTAAAGTTTTTGCCAGTATCACGGAATGAAGAAATATTGCGGGCTGAGTTACTTTCGTTTGTTTTAAATCTTCATCATTTCCGGAGAACATCAAATCAGTTATTCTGAATCCAAGAATTTCGTTTGCTTTTTCGAACATCTCTTTTGCATGTTCGGATGTTTCATATAAATCTTTTCCCATTCCTACGAACTGAGCTCCCTGTCCGGGAAATACGTATGCTTTTTTCATATTTAATTATCTGTTTTTGAATTAATTATTTGAAGTGTCCTTGCTCCTTATTTCCACTCTTCTGATTTTACCGCTAATGGTTTTAGGCAGCTCATCAACAAACTCCACTACGCGCGGATATTTATAAGGTGCTGTAA
>Ga0209075_1000581_pt1 | contig 35968 bp, 37 predicted proteins | sample Stecom2011_FD_187523 | JGI IMG/M metagenome (GOLD analysis project Ga0209075, IMG submission 187523) | Agricultural soil microbial communities from Utah to study Nitrogen management - Steer compost 2011 (SPAdes) (version 2) | ecosystem: Environmental > Terrestrial > Soil > Agricultural land...
CAGGGTATCCGGGTAAGCGATCATCTTGCCGTCGGCAGCTTGGGACGACCAAACACCTCGTCCCAGGTATTCCAGGTTCACCTGGTGACAGATGCCCGTACCCGGGGGCACCACCCGAAAATTGTCGAAGGCAGTCTGGCCCCAGCGCAGGAACTCATAACGCTCCCGGTTGCGCTCCATCTCGATCTCTTCATTTTTCTGGCGCGCCTCGGGAGTACCAAAGCGATCCACCATAACCGAGTGGTCGATCACCAAATCCACCGGAATCAGTGGATTGATCTTGCTGGGGTCGCGTCCGGCTTTGGCCACGGCATCCCGCATGGCTGCCAGGTCAACGACGGCGGGCACCCCCGTGAAATCCTGCATCAGCACCCGTGCAGGACGGTATTGGATTTCCCGGGAGGAAGAGTGATTTTCCACCCATTGGTCGAGGGCTTGGATATCCTCAGTGGTGACTGTTGTCCCGTCCTCGAACCGAAGCAGATTCTCCAGCAGGATCTTGAGTGAAAAAGGCAGTCGGTCAATTCGAGAAAGGCCGCTGTCGCGTGCGGCCTTCAGGCTGAAATAGTCATAGGAGCGACCGCCAACCTTCAGTTCACGGCGGGTTTTAAGCGAGTCTTGTCCAATGGCTGTCACGTTGCTTCTCCTGACGATTGCTCAGTGCAGTCGCTGTTCGAGCACGAATTCATCCCGGCCGAATCCAGACGCCTGGTTCCCGCCGAAGCTGTCACCGATACATTAAACAGTGGCGTTGGGGAGTTATCGAACCGGGAAAAACAGCCTAAAGTGCTATTTCTGGTAGCATGCCTTCCATTCCTCGTAAGGCATTCCGTAGATCAATTGTCGGGCATCGGGATCAGGAATATCCAGGCCCCGACTCTCTGCTTCTGCCCGGTACCACTTGGCCAGGCAGTTGCGGCAAAACCCGGCCAGGTTCATCAGGTCGATATTCTGTACTTCCGTGTGTTCCTGAAGGTGCTTGACCAACCGGCGAAACACCGCCGCTTCAATTTCAGTCTGTACCAGGGTGTCTTTGTTTTGGACGTCCATCATGCTCTCCTTGTAGTGATCAGAGATCATTGTCCATAGTCCTACCCCCGGTGCAAGGAGGTGACATGGGTTTGCCTTTACCGAGGCTCCGGAGCCGGCAAGGCCTGGGGCGCCTGCCCCCGTACCTGATGCACATACCAGGGAAGCAGTTGCTGATAGACTTCCGAGCGGGTCAAGAGCTCAATATGCCCTACTCCCTGAAGCACTGCCCGTGTCACCTGCCCGGGCTGCTCCTGGTCGGTACCGGTCCGCGGCTTGAGGGCGCTACCCGGACTCACCAACCCGTCTCCCACCAGTTTGGAAACCGGCCCCCGTGTGGATTGCCCCAGGGTCGAGGCCACCAACAAGTAATTCACATCGGGAATCAGCGGAATCGGCTGGGGCACGAAAGACTCCAGGGAATCCCGATCCCGGCCGTGCCAGTCTTCCTCCACCAGACTGCCATGGCGCAGATCCTTGATACCCACACTGCGCAACCGGCCGATCTGGGACAAGGGCAAGGAATAAGGCGTCACCGTCAGCAGATGGCTGAACCAGTTGCCGATATGCTCCAGGTGGGCTCCCTGGTGGGGTGAACCCAGGGTGCAGATCCCCCGCAAATAGCCGGTCCATCGGTATTGGGCGCGCAGGGCGTAATGGCCGGCGCTGCGGGCAACCAGCCCGCCCATGCTATGCCCGACCACAGTCAGGCTTTCGACAGGTACCGGGTAGGACTCTACCAGCTCCTCCAGCAGGCGTGCCAGTTCCTGACCATTCTCATAGATATGGCGCCCGGTGTTATAACGCAACCAAAGGGAAGTGCAGCCTGCCTCCGCCTCTAGGCGAGCGCCGAAACTTGGTTCCTGGTCTTTCGACCAGCCGAGCTCGTTCATACCCAGGCCATGCAAAAACAGGACAATATGGGGTGAAGGCGTTTTCAATGCTTCCGCCAAGGGTTCTGGCGCCAACGGCAGGGACTGCCCATGGCGATGAAACCCCATGGCAATGGTCCAGGGATGCCCCTCTCGCTCAAAATGATCACCGAACGCGCCATTGAAGGCACTCACCAGATGGAGCTGCCAGGATTCAAGGGGCCCCTCGGCGGCCTCCTGCTGCCCCATGGCCAAAATCGCCTCGGCACTGGAGCCCGCCAACTGCGCGATTTCCCGGATACTGCGATAGACCAGCCGGGTGATCATGGGTACAGGAGCTGGAACCGGTGCCAACACGGCCACCTGGTTCAACACGGCACTGTGGACACCCTCTACCACCTGACTGCCGCCCATGACCAGCGTTTTCAGGCTTTTCACCGCGCCCTGCAGAAAGGTTCCTCGAGATTCCATGGCCTAACTCCTCCATTGATGCAGTCGCCTTTGTCGCCGGGCTGGATTTGGCAGCCCACTCAGTGAACACTTGTACACCGATAATGCCCTGAAAAACCTTCCACCGCAAGAGGCGCGTTTATGGGTTAAGCCTTACTGAAGCGGACGCAAGGCCTCGACCACAGCCTGTTCCCGTTGCACCATAAGCTCTCCCAGCTCTTCAGCCTTTTTATCAGAAAGGATCTGCTCCGCCTTGGGAAAGACTTCCTTCTCCTCATCCTCCACATGGTGTTCCACCAACTCCTTCAAAAAGTGGAACTTGGCCAGCCACTGGTCATTGCCTTTCGGGATGGTGTCCAGCTCATCGAGCAGCATGGCGATCATCCGGTGCTCGTTAAAGGCCTCCAGCACGTCCTCCTTCAGGTTATGATGGGATTGGATACTGGTATAGAACACGGCCTCTTCCACCTTGGCATGGGCAAAGAGCTCATTTTTAAGCTGCATGAATAACTTTTTACGAGTGCTGGTGGCTCCTGTTGAGGTCTTGCCGATCTTTTCCATGAGCTGCTTGATCTTGTCGTGGTCTTCCTTGAGTTTGGCATAGATATCCATTGCACCTTCTCCTCTCTATTCCATGGTTTCACAGCCTCATCAAAAAACTGAGCAAAGTTCACACCAGCCACCAAGGCTCGCCGGAGTGGTCTGACGCAAATGAGCAAAAGGAGCCCCGGGCCCACCAACCCTGGGCACTCCTCTTCTTGAGGGCCGGCCTGGCTTTGGCCCAAATGGTTGAAGATTCAGTCAATTTTCCTGGCCTATTTGTAAATTTTGCAGCACTCCCCAACCTCCAAGAGGTTGATACAGCTACCCCCTTGGCTTGCAGCCCGCCACCAGGCGGCACCGTCCTTGCAGAATTAACCTGAACCACAGGCCTCGAGCCTTTCATCTATCAGCCTCACAGGGTCAATATCATGGATCGGAATCGCAACAGGAGCAGGCTGCCAGGTCTGGCTATCATTCTTTTATTGCTGGCTTTACTGCTATTGATGGGGGGCTGTTCTGCTCCCTTATTGGGTAGCGGCGAAGATTCTCAGGAGCCCTCGGCTCCCTCCGAGCCCAGCAACCAAGAACAAACAGGCACCGCCGAAAGCCCCTCGTCCACGGAAGAGGCTGTGGAGGATATGGAAATCGAGCCGGAGGATATTCTGGAAGGCGGTGCAGATCCGGAAAAAGACGCGACTCAAGCGCCGTCCAAGGGAGACGACACCCTGAAACATCCCCAGGAGGAAGAAGATTCCGAGTCGGAATCAGCGGAACGTAATGGAGAGGCGTCGTCCCGTTAACAGGCCGGCAACCCAAGCGAGAGCCTTTGGCAGGCACGCAGTTCGCTATCTGGCAGGCAATTCCCCAGAGAGTGCGAAAGCGGATCCGTCGCGAGAGTACCGAGACCTGGGTGCCCCTTGCGACCATAAGCTCCCTGAGGATCAATGTCCCTTGTGATAAAGGGGCCTGCGATTGGAGCGCTGGTCTTCCCAATCCAGCTCGTGGGGGTTGTACCAGCCGATTTCCCGTAGTGCCTGCTCTTTGGTGTGTTCAGACAGGGTATCCCACAAGGTCTGGAAGGCTTCCAGCCCGGACTGTCTTCGTTTGCCGGACTTGCTTTGCAGCTTTTCGATGATATGGGGCAAGCGCAAGGCGTCGCCGAGTTGACCCGGCACGATCACCACCTGTCCCATGAACTTGCGCCGGTGGGTACGTCGAGCAAAAACCACTTCCAGAGACTGGGCTGCCTGGAGGGCAGTCTCCGTATTAAAAAATTCACTATCCACGGGAAAACCTTTAAAACGACAGGAACAAATGCCTAACACTCATCTGTAATGGTTAATTAAAAGGCTCTCCGTCGCTTCTGTCCACCGTTTTAGGGCGTTCTTGTTAAGGCCTCCGGATTTATGGGCTGCCCAGGTTGGCTCCCTGGCGGATCAGCTCCCGTTGCACGGCTTGGGCCGGCACTTCCCGCACCGACCGTTTCATCTGGGCCGCCATGGCCCCACAGACTCCGGCGGCCTGCCCGGTGGCCATGGCAATGGGCATCACCCGGTAGGAGGAATGGGCTTCATGGGTTCCGGAAATACAACGTCCGGCCACGAGAATATTGTCCACCTTGCGAGGAATCAGGCAGCGCAACGGAATATCGTAGGCCTCGCCATCGGGCAGGCGCTTAAGCACAGTGCCCTTGCCTTCCGGGTTATGAATATCCAGTGGATAGGTGCCTCTGGCGATCACATCCTCGAACCGGCAGACGTTAAGGAGTTGCTCTGCCGTCAGATAATGCTCCCCCATGATCCGACGGGTTTCCCGCACGCCGATGGTGACGCCACTCTGAATCGCATAAGACTGCTCGAATCCCGGAACATAGCGGCGCAAAAACCGGACAATCTGGCGCATTTGCTGGCGGCTATGCCATTCGGCATAGCTCAGGTCCCAGACATCGGTGCCAAGCACCTGGGTCACCCGGGTGGAGTTGACCGCAAGTTCCCGGCCATGGGGGGTGGCAAACAACAGAATATCCTCCCGCTCCAGGGCCAGCTCTCCCGCTGCGGTGGCCTTTTCAATCAAATCCCAAAGACCATGCACTCCACGCCACTGGGTCGGGTTTTGCCGCACATACTCCTCAAAGGCGGCACGCTCAAACTCTCCCATCCGGAACATCAGGGTCATGGGCTGCACCAGGCCATCCAAGGGCCGGCCAACTTCATAGGGGGCCCCTGCCCGGACTGCAATGTCGCCGTCGCCGGTACAGTCCACGATTGTACGGGCCTTGATAACCACCGGACCTGATTTCGTCTCGAAGACGACGCCTTCTACCTCGTCACTCCCCACCACATCACTGGCGAGTGCATGGAGCAGCAGTTGAACCCCGGCTTCATCCAGCAGGTCCAACGCCACCAGCTTGAATTGTTCCGGGTCAAAGGGCACCACATAGCCCGTCTCCAAAGAAGGCGCTATGGCCCCTCCCACCCGGACCAGCCGCTGGATCAGCTCCAGCACCACCCCGGCAATCACCGGATCACCCGGACCATGGTCACCGGGGAGCAAGCTGGTCACTCCGGCCTTGGCAAAGGTATGGCGCTGGGTATGGAATGACATGAGGGGCATCACCAGCGCCGCAGTGGCATTTCCCCCCAAAAAACCGTACCGCTCCACAAGGATTACCTGAGCCCCGGCACGGGCCGCCCCCAATGCAGCCCCCAAACCCGCCGGCCCGCCACCGACGACCAATACATCGGTTTCGGCTGCCAGGCAGGCCTTGCGGGGAGGAAGTACGATGGTGCGGCGCTGCTCAGGCTTGCGCAGCGTCGGCATGGATATCCCTCCGCCCTTCCTCTTTATTGGCCTGCCCTTGGGTCAGCAGCTCCACCAGATAGCGGTTGTTTTCCCGGGCCCGCTGCTGAAGCATGGGTACCCGCTCCTGGATTTTCTGCCGCAGCCGATGGCGCATATCCCAAGACCGATCAATCGTAGCAAGCAGCCGGCCCGTATTCACATCTTCCAAGGGCGGCATTTCCATATCCAAATCCTGAATCAGGCCACTGACCTTGGACGCATAGGGCAAGGCCACAAAGGGCACGCCCTGACGGGCGGCGAACAGCAGGAAATGAAGCCGCATTCCCACCACAAACTCGAACTGCTTGACCAGCCCCAGGATCTGACCGGGGCGATAACTCCCCTTCAGGATGGTGGCATGGTGGGCACATTGCATCTGGGAGACCACGGCATGGCTGTGCTGCAGATCCATCCGCTCCCGTTCCATGGGTACAAACACCACATCGGCCTGCAGGCGATCCACCATGAAGTCCGCCGCATTGGCCAACAAGCGATGATAGTGCTCCACCTCGATATCCGGCGCCGCCGGCCCCGGCTCCCGCACCGAGAAGCCCACCAGACGGCGCCCTTCAGGCAGCCCTTCACGGCGGAGCATCTCCTCCGGCACTGGCATGGCATCAATCAGGAACGCCGGGTCGGCAGTTAACAGAATCGGCCGGTGCAGCCCGACCTCTTCCAGGAGCTGTCGCCCCTGGCGATCCCGCACCGTAATCACGGCGGCTTTCGTCAAGGTTTCCCGCACCAGTGCCCGGGCACTAGCGTGCTTGAGAGGCCCGGCGCTAATGGCATACACCATGACGGGAATTCCCAGCTCGTTGGCCAGTTGAACCTCCCGCAGATAGATATCCACTTCTTTATCGAAGAGAATCCCCCCACCCCCCAGCACAAACAAGTCCAACCGCGCCACCTCCGCGCGCGCCTCGTCCCGGGACAGGTCCCGTACCGGTACTGTCCGGTCCACGTCCTGATTTCGTAACGTATGCTCCGCATTGCGGGAAAAGACGGTAATTTCCACCGACAGGCTTTGCCTTAACTGGGCCACAATAGCTTCCAGGATGGCCTCGTCCCCGAGGTTCAAGCCACCGTAAGAACCGGATATACCAATGCGATAGGTACGATCATAACTGTTCATCAAGGCCGCGCTTCCTTCTTCGCAGGGTTCATACCGATAGTGCAGGCGCGGTCATACCACGCTCTGCCTATTGTAAAGTTCAGTGCGAGCCTCAATTAGGAACCGTCTTCAATAGCAGACAGGGATTCTTTTGGGTTACAAACCAAAGGGGTAGGTTTCTTCCTCGCCCAATACCCATTCCGAGGTGGCATCCAGAGGTTCCAGAGCGCGGGTTTCATCAAAGTGCAGGATCACATCAAATTGCTCGGCTAACCGACACCGGAAATAATGGCTGGCCCGCTCCGACTCCGGCAAGTACAGCACACCGATGGCCCGCTGGAGACGAGACTCTCCCAAGGGTTCTGCCATTTTTCCATGCAGGGGCAAAATGAAACGCTCCAAATGAGCCCGGTGCAGGACCTCCTCAATGCTGCCCGGCAGCGCCGGCCGTACCCGCTTGCACTCCACCGGCCCATCCCATTCCGTAGCAGCGGATACTGTCCCCCGATAGGTCGTGAAACCGACCAGCACGCAATCACTGGCATAGCGCTGGCGCGCCAGCTGACCCACATTATGCTCACCCCGTCGGCCCATATCCGTGGCGCGGGCATCCCCCAGGTGTGAATTATGTGCCCAGACTGCAATCCGGGCAGAATGTCCCAGGCGCTTGGAGAGGTGGACATGCAAATTGTCGAGCGTCTCGCTCATATGGCTGTCGCGCAGGTTCCAGGTATTGATGCGGCTGCTGAACATTTGCCGGTAATAGGCTTCGGCACTCTGCACCAGGCGGGCATTTTGTTCGGCCTGGAACAATTCGTCCTCCGCCGCCATGCCATCGCCTTTAAGATAGGAAAATGCTTTATTGCGGAGCTCCTGGAGCTGCTTGATAACCTCCTCCTCACAGGAGCTGTGTCGCCCAAGCGTCACGCCGTAACCATAATGCCGTTCGTTGCTAACATGCTCCAAGCAGCCATAGCGTCGGCGGGCTTGTTCAGCCGCCTGGGGGTCAACCTGTTCCAGGTACTGCACCACAGCCGCTGCAGACTCATAGAGGCTGTACATATCCAGCCCGTAGAAGCCAACCTGCCGGTTATAAGGCAATGCCCGGTTATGCTCCCGCAACCAGTCGACAAACTCCTGGATAACTGTATTTCGCCACATCCACATGGGAAAACGCCGGAAATCGGAAAGGGCTTCATCAGCACTTTGATCGCTCCCCTGCCAACGTACATAGCGGTTGACCCGATAAGCCGAGGGCCAGTCGCCCTCGATCGCAATAGCACTCAAGCCATGCTCGGTGATTAGCTGCTTGGTGATCGCCACCCGCGCCTGATAGAAGTCATGGGTACCATGAGTGGCCTCGCCCAACAGCACAAAGGACTTGTTTCTCAACAGCCTTTGTAAGGCGGTGTAATCATCCGGCGCTCCCGCCAAAACGAAAGCACTTTTGCGAATCGCATCCTCGATTCCTAGCTGTAAACCGGCCATGGCTGGTCTCCTCCACATCCCATCGACCAGGCCAAACCGCTGCCAGGCGCTTTAAGCAGTTTCCGATTGGATAGGATTTCCAAGAAACCTACGGGTGCCTAAGCCCACGGAGCCTGTACCTTCAAACTAGGTTACAGATGCCCACCGGAAGGCGAGCGAGTTATCCGTTGAAAAAAACTGAATAAAAGAAAGGCCCGGGCTTAAACCTGGTCAGTGCAGGCCCGGGCCACTAAGGACGAGGAAGGACAAGATGCAGACTCACGATCTGCTAGGCCAGCTCCAGCCGGGAAGGCGCTCCAAACCCGAAGTAGGCTGTCAACGCAGCGGTTGCAGCATGGAGCCAGACATCATGGCCGTACAAGGGCAGAAAGCCGAACAAGGTATTCAAGCCCGGGAACAGACCAAAAATCGCCAGGGCGGCGAAGAGCACGGCATTGACTCTGGCAAAGGTCACGGATGAGTTGAAGTGATTGGCTGCAAATACGCCCCAGAGCCCAATGGCCACATGATAAAGGTTATGCCACAGGTTCACTGGAAACAGCCCTAGAAGCAGGCCGTGATCCATCTGGGAGGCCATTGTCATCTCCGGTTGCGTTACCAGGGCCGGAATGAACCCCAATACACCCACCAGGGCGTAGACAATCCCAAACACTAGCGCGAATTTCCTGACCATGGGCCTTCCCTCCTGTCCCAGCTGTTACTTTTCGATGACCCCGCAGGCCACCCGGCCCGCACCACCCCCGAGTTTTTCGGGATGATCGGAATAATTGTCTCCACCTTCATGAAGCATGAGGGAATGGCCTTTCAAATCCGCAACTTTCACCCGTGGGGCCAAAACCGGATGAGAAGCTCGCCCTTGGTCGTCCACATACAGGGCGGGCAAATCTCCCTGATGCCCTTTGCCATAGGGGCCTTCATGGCGATCCTCCCCATTGCCGACCCAATGGCCGCCCGCGGCCAGGGCCGCAACGGGTTTACCATCCTGCTCGGCAGGGCCGCAGTCCGGCTTCTCATGCACATGAAACCCATGGAGCCCCGGATTCAGGCCCTCCAATTCTGGCCGGAACAGGGCGCCATATTCCGTATCTTCAACCTTCACCACCCCGATTTTCTCGCCGACACCCGACGCAGAAACCTTGTTCAGGGTGATTTCGAGACTGTCCTGAGCGGATACGGACAGACTCACTGCCATTGCTATCAATGCCAGGGCCAAGGGCTTTTTGGATATTCCCATCGAATGATCTCCCTTTCGATTCGTGGATAGAAGTGACTACTCTCTTGTCTGGCCTGGACCACTACAGATCCAGCAGACCACGACTGAAATAATGGCAAAGGCCACAGCTCTGGAAAAGCCCTGCAATCAACAAGCGCCGGCAGCCCAAAACCCCGCCCTATAGAAAGCCCTGCCCATCAAGGTGGGACGGAGCACAGGCATCGCAGTGCACCAAGGATGCAAAGTCTGAAGTAGAGCGCCCCCAAGGACGCTCTCTGCGAGTCTGGACACCGCCCGACCTTGAGCAGACAGGCTCAGGCCCTGATGTCCGAGCACTTAGTACTGCATTTCCCCACCGCTTTGCTGCTCATACTCGGTGAATTCCTCGGAACTCAACTGGCCGTCCTGATCCGAGTCCAGATCATCAAACTGGCCAGATAATTGCGCATCGCTTTCAGCTTCATCACGGCTGATGTTGCCATCCATATTGGAGTCCAGATCGGTAAAGGCTTGTGAGTCTGCCCCCATGGTTCCCGTGCTGTCCATGGTGGACCCGGTGCTACCGCCCATTGTGCCACCGGACATGCCGGCATCAGAGCCAGAGTCCATGCCACCCGTATCGCCTGCACCCTGTGCAAATGCGGATCCCGCGGTCAACAGAAGGCCGGCTAACAAGAATTGGTTCAGTTTCATAACGCTATTCTCCGTTCAGACGTAAATTTATCCCTGACAACATTCTTTACAGATCGCCGTTATACTCGCGATCGCGGCTTGCCTCTGCCCTTCTCGATGGGAGAAAGGCACAGCATTGGAATCAACATCCGTGCCAATCGGAGAAAAAGTCACTGAATTGCGACAAAAAGAGAGAGATTGTTTTTTGACTGGACCATGAAGCCAGGCATGGCGCGGCTTTGGGAAAGCTCGACCAACTGGGACTAAACCGGCCCCCGTCCCCTCCCGGCTTTTTGAAACACTAGAAAAAGACACTTTTTGTAGAAATTTCTTCGGCCCTTGCAGAAACTACTATGCAAAGCAGCCCCAAACGTAAGCTCGATTTTACAGACTCCGCTCTTCCTTAAGCCCCTGAAAAGACTACAAAGTCTCACTTATTCAGCGAACCAGTCCTCAATCCGTTCCAGAACTGGTACAAATTAAAACCCTTCGCAGCTCCAGCAACAAAGCCCCAGAAGGCTCGTTTTTTCTGATTACTCAAAGAGTTGCAGCTCCACGCCTCTTCCCTGGCATGACCTTCGCAATAGAGCTAGCGACCTTCCAAGGAAGGCACGGAGCAACAATCCCAATATTCATGACAAGAACATGAATAAGAACTGACTGAGGAAAGGACAAATGAAAAAGACCCTCTTAGCAACCTCTATTGCTTTGACTCTTGGCTTCTCCGCTCAGACCTATGCTCAACCCTCATTTGACGACATCAACTTTGCCGATGACGGCAGCACCAGCATGGAAGATGGCAACCTGATCGGCAATACCGCAACCGTCACCAATGACCTGGACGCAACCATAGATGCCAGCACCACCAACACCGCTGACGTTGACGCCAATGTGGATGCCAGCACCAATGACAGCAACAACTCCATCAGTAAGTCCAGTGCCGATACGATCACCAAAACCGACCTCGACCTCAATGCTGATGTAGACCTGGATGCCAGCACCAATGACAGTAACAACTCCATCACCAAGTCCAGTGCTGATACGATCACCAAAACCGCCCTCGATCTCGACGCTGATGTAGACGTGGACGCCAGCACCAACGACAGCAACAACACCGCCACTATCACCAAGACCAGTGCTGATACGGTCACCAAGACCAGCACCGATATCGCCGTCGATGCGGACGTGGATGTCAGTAGAACCAGCACCGCTGATAACGGCTCGATTTCCATGAATGACGGCAACACCGTCACCAACACCAATACGGAAATCACCATCGGCGATATCAACGTGGATACTGCCGTCAACCAGGCTGAACTGACAGCGAGCGTCAGTGGCAACACCATCACCATGACCGCCGGCGGACTGGAAGCCCTCCCCGGCTCCATTGATGCCAGCAACAACATCAGCGGCGGCTCCATGAACTTCACCGGCGTGGGTCTGGCCACCCAGAACACCGGTGCTGCCGCCTCCACCCAGGCTAGCATCAACGTCCAGTCCAACCTCGCGTTCTAACCGGGACTGATGTTCACCGGCCTTTGCCGGTGAACATCAGCACTTAACCGGACGTGGTGAGGACAAAGGAGGTTGAACGCCATGAATGTGATAAGAACAAGTCTGCTACTGGCAGGCTGCTGTAGTGTCCTTTACTCGGCGGGAGCCTTGGCAGATGTATTGACGGAGGATTGGCTGGCTTCAGAGGCGGCGGTATCGCTCTCTGAACTGGAGGAATCAAGGGGAAAGCAGGACATCCAAATCAACCTTGATGAACTTCAAATGCTGGTTCAAAAGAACGACGGAGAACAAACTGCCGTTCTGGAGAACAACACCCTCAATGCAGGCGTCAATGGCGCAAACTATATCCACACAGGGGCGATGAATGGACTCACGGGAATTGCCACCGTGATCCAGAACACCGGGAACCAGGTCATCATTCAGGATACGACCATGGTGAACGTCACCATCTCCCCCTGACCATAAGAACAACAAAGGCATCGCTTTAAACATGGTGCAACGGAGGCAATCGTGAGAGGAATAAACCGGTTCAACCGAATCCTGTTGCGGTTTCTGTTTACCGCTGCGCCCTGTTTCTCCGCCCATGCCGGCTTCGTTTCCATCCCCGGCATTGGCGGAGACTTTGGCGTCACCGTCACCAGCTACAAAGAAGCCCGGTTCCAGACCGTTGTGAAACAGCAATACGATTTCAGCTGCGGCTCCGCAGCCCTGGCCTCCCTGCTTACCTACCACTATGGAGACCCGGTTTCCGAGCAGCAGGTGTTCGAAGCCATGTATGAAAGCGGAGACCAACAGCGCATCCAGCAGCACGGTTTTTCCCTGCTGGATATGAAAGGTTTCCTGGAAGCCCGCGGCTACAAAGCCGATGGTTTCCGAGTTTCCCTCTCAACCCTGACCCAGAACGCCCGTGTACCTGCCATCGTCTTGACCAATACCAATGGCTATCGCCATTTCGTGATCGTTAAGGGGGTTACGGAGAAAGAGGTATTGGTGGGCGACCCGGCCCTTGGGGTTCGGGCGGTTCCCCGTCCCCAGTTCGAAGCCTCCTGGGATGGGCTGCTGTTTCTGATCCGCAGCCACGCCGACATCGGCCGAAACCGGTTTAACCTGCCTGAAGAGTGGGCCGTAGAGCGGAAGGCGCCCTTTGGAACGGCCTTCACACAGCAAGGCCTTGCCAACTTCACCTTACTACTGCCACGACAACTGGAGTTCTAGGAGCAAACCATGAAAAGCGCCATGATGTACCTGAGTCTGAGTTTTTCCCTGGTGAGCCTACCCGCCATGGCAGCATATCTCGACACCTCCCCGGGCGTTGCGGGTGAGCGCGACGAAATTGCCATGCAAGCCTATTACCTGCATCTGGATATCGAGGCGGTCAGCCCCGAAGAGCTGGCCCGCTCACGGGGTGGTTTCATTGCACCGGGCAATATTCAAATCGACATCGGCTTCGAGAAAATTCTCATGGTCGATGGCATCCTGCAATCCCAGACCAAACTGTCGGTGGATAACCTGGCCGCCAAGCAGCTCAACCAGCTCTCCATGGGCATGGTGAACCTGATTGAGTCGGGGAGCGATTCGGTCAAGGCCGATACGGCCTCTCCCCTGAACCATGTACTGCAAAACAACCTGGACCAGAAACTGATCCAGTCCATCAAGGTCTTGGATATCCAACTCAAGAACGTGGGCAACACCAGCCGTGGGCCACTTCAGCAGATGCTGCACTCCCAGTTGATCGGATCCTTGCGTTAAGCCCCCGCCCTCAGGAGCCTTTGCTGATGGCTCAGCAGGGGCTCAGTCCCGGAATCTGGTTCAATTTCTGTGCATAAGAGAAAATCTGCGTGTCTGCTTCGGGCGGACCCACTGGTCTACTCCTACGCTCTCTTGAAACATACGACTGCACAAGAATCAAAAGCCCCAGCTAATAGGCGTCCGCAACGTCAATTGGACATCCGGTGCCTGTTCGGTCACCCCTACCCCCAGGGACAGGTTGAAATGAACACCAGGGCTCAGGGTGTGGTTCAACCCCAGGAGCAAGGAACCCACTTGAAACCGCTTGAACTGGGACTCGATCTTGGAAGGATTATGCTCGATCTGGGTGTCATGGATGTTGCTGTGGTCATAGCCCAGGCTGAACGAGGTGCGCTCGTTAACGGCAAAGCCGATCCCGAAACTAACCCCCACCGCATCACCTGGATTGATGGTTCCGCCGTTTTCGTACCCCATCTCCCGTTTGATATTCCAGAGATAGCTGAGACTCCAGTAAACAACGGCCGGATCAGACGGATACACCATGCTGATCGCCGGCTGGATCGCCCAGAACCCCGACCCTGTGGGCTGCTCGGCAAACACGAAACCCAGGTCCTTGCCATTTTGGTCCGTCAGCCTGCGCCGCTTGATCTGATACGGATGCTCACCCGTATGGCTCTTAACCCTTAGGCTCCCGGTAAAATATGGCGGGCGCTGCACGTTGAACTGGAACTGGATGGAACCCTCCACATCCCCCAGCCCATCGCCCGATGAGTTGTTCAGGATATCCACTGGCGATCCATCAAATGCCTGACGCTCCCGAATGGTTTCTTCCGTATAGACATAAGGCACCCGAACACTCATCTGGAACCTGTTGTTAAAGGCATAGCGGAGGGTGAGCGCGCTGATGAAGGTGTCTCTCTGCACTTGGCTAACGTTAATCAGCCCCACCACCAAAGCAGGAATGACCGTGTAGCCCTCGACTGCCACCAGCGTGGAGCTGTTATGGCTATAGGTAATAGACGGCTCAATCGTCAGTCGCCCACCGCCCCCGAGCAAACTGCGCTCTTCAAAAACAGGGATATTGTTATCGGGCACCCTGGTGTCCGGTTCCTGGGCTTGTACCACCACCCCACAGGCTGCGAGAAAGCCTCCCGCAGCAGTCCGTAGCAGATTCATGCAGATTCCTTTCCATAGAAAAGTTGTAGGCCATTGTTTTTTATATGATTTTTATTCTTATCACTATCTTTTTGGCTGGCCAGGTGGAGCGGCTAATGGCCAACCCTAGGCACCCGCTCGCTCCAACAGCTCTTTTCTCACCAGGCTGTATTTTTCGATCATCCGATACATGGACAGGCGTGAAATATTCAGCAGCCGGGCGGAGGCGCTGATGTTATAGCCCGTACACTTCAAGCTCTGCAGGACCACCTCCCGCTCAGCTTTGGCCCGGGCCTCGGTCAGGGTCATGATCGGCTGGCTGCCTTGAGACGAGCCGTCAGCAAAGCCCAGGTCTTCCAGTTCAATATATTCGGTCTCGCACATCACCACGGCACGGCGCACCCGGTTGACCAGCTCCCGCACATTGCCGGGCCATTGGTACACTTTGAGGCCGGCCATCGCCTGGGCAGAAAAATCCCGTGGCAGGTCTGTCGCGCTGCGGAACCGGTGCAGGTAATGGTAGGCCAGCAGTTCGATATCTTTCTCCCGGCCCCGTAGTACAGGCGCCTCAAGTGACAACACGTTCAGACGGTAGTAGAGATCCTCCCGCAGCTGCCCCTGCTCTACCAAGGTTTTGGGCGGGTCGGTGGACGCGGCGATAATCCGGATATCCACCTTCCGGGGCCGGAGACTCCCCACCGGCTCGATCATGGATTCCTGAAGGCACCGCAGCAGGTTCACCTGCTGGTTCAATGCCAGGTTCTCCAGCTTATCCAAAAACACCGTGCCCCCATCGGCAGTTTCCATGACACCGGGCTTGCGCTCCGTTGCACCGGTGAATGCCCCTTTCTCATGTCCAAACAGTTTGGACTGGACCAGGTCATCCGGCAGGGAGCCGCAGTCAACGGAAATGAATGGCGCATCCGCCCGCTTCGAATAGTAATGGATCGCCCGGGCAATCAGCTCTTTGCCGGTACCGCTTTCACCGTGGAGCAATACCGGAGCATCTACTGGAGCCATTTTTTGTATCTGGTAGGCCAGGCGCTGCATGCTGGGATCCAGCCCAATGATGGGACGATCATTGAAGCGGCGATGGATTTTCAACTCCCGATAATCCAACGCCTGAGCCGCTACGGAAAGGGCCTCTTCCAGGCTTTTTGCCGTCCAGGGGAGATAGAGGAAATCGCAGCAGTAATGGCTGACCAGCTCAAAAGTATCCGGGCAAGCCAACCTTGCCGGTGCCAGCACCGCGATCCATTGAACCTCCGGGGTTCTGGACAGCACGGTAGCAAGCTGTTGTTCCATGGCCGGCGAAGTGTCAGAGTCCAAAACCAGGAACCCTACACAGACCTGATGACGAAGAACCAATTCTTCCAGATTCTCGCCAGCCTTGGGCAATAACCAGTTGAAGCGTCTGGCCACTTCACCCAGCTCAGCAAGGCTGTCATACAGATCCATAGCCTTGGTGCCAGGTAAAACGATTGCATTGGCACTATGGTTCGACAAACGAATGTTCATATAATGTCCGCCTGCTTTTTATTCTTGTAGACCAAAGCGAATCTTGTTCTGTTGCGTCCCTGGCAACGGCAGTGCACTTCTTCAGAACCAAGCAACTGCGGATAGCCCTACACAACATAAGACTTGTAAATACTCGGAAGGACGAACGACTGGCTGAAGCTTTGGCTTTTATTGTTCACTACTTCACTTCAGACAAGGGTGTTACAACGCCAGACAATGCAACCCGAAACCCAGGCTCCTCCCATCAAGTTTGCGGAGGTTCAGACCTACCTGACAGGTTGTTCGTTTCTGGCGACTGCGGTACTAATCCTGAAGTTGCCGTCAGCGCTTTTCAAGGACAGACCAACTCACCAAGGGGCACTTCACCTTTGCCCTCATCAGGGCTTTTTGCCCACTGTATCGGCGGCATAGGCGCCCCGTTTGCCAAGGGGCTGGCCGGTTTCCGTGGTATCCTCCTTGGTCTGGCGCTCCAACTCGGCATTCAGCTCGCCCCCCATCAGAAAGATGTAGGATGTGATGTAAAACCACATCAACAGGATCACCACCGCGCCCAAAGACCCATAGGTTTCGTTATAGCTGCCGAAACTGGAGACATACCAGGAAAAGAGCGCCGTACTGATCAACCAGAGTGCGGCGGCGGTCAGGGAGCCGGGATTGACCCAGCGCCACCGGGGCCTGCTTCGGCTGGGTGCGAACCGATACACCACCGACAACATGGTAATCACCACCAAGGCCAGAATCGGCCAGCGGGCCACATTAAAGGCGGTTTCAATCCAGCTTCCAATTCCCAAACGCTCCAGGATTGGCGGGATCACGGCGATAAGCGACAGGGACAAGACCAGGAACAGCACGGCTCCCACAGTCAGCAGGAAGGCCACCAGATACAGCTTGATCATCCCTCGCTGCTCGGTCTCGCCATACACGATGTTCAAGGCGGTGATCAGCGCCATGGTTCCCTTCATGGTACTCCACAGAGCCAGCAGCAATCCGAACAAAGCACCGAAACCGAGGGCCGAACTGGATCCGGCAGTTAACTTTTGCATTTGGGCCAGGAGGATATTGCGGGCTTCCGCCGGCATGATTTCACTGAAACTCTGTACTTGCTGCTGGGCATCCGCCGGATCATTGAGCAGGCCATAGATGGAAATAAAGGCTGCCAAGGCAGGAAAGATGGACAGCAGGAAGTAGAAGGCAACACCTGCCGCCACAATACTGAGGTTGTCCTTATCCATTTCCGACTTCACCCGCAGCAATACATCCCGCCAGCCCCGGGCCGGAACTTCCTGGGGGCGAGTGGCATGACGCCCCCGATCATTACCTGCTCTTACTGTATGCGCCATCGCCACACCCTGTCTCTGTTGCTGCCTTCCAAGCCTGCCCTGACATCAAATGCAATGTCCCCTACAGGCACTCAAAGCAAAGGAGGTGCCAGAGCGACTGATGCATCGGACAGAGTCCAAGAAACGCGGGAGACAGAGATGAAAGCCCGGTAACCAAACCGGCCAGTTTTCCCCATTCCCCCGGGATTTGGCGCCAAGCCCCGCCCGAAAGCTGTATCTTTTACACGCTTCTTTGTAAAAAGCCGTCTGTCTCGCCCCGGTACCGCCCATCAGGTTCCAGAGCCGAACTCCCGTCAATGCCGGTTCCCTTGTCCTACGGAGCTTACCGCCCGATAGGCACGGTGCTTGCCTAAGGCATTGAAGTGCTAGGCCCAAGAATCAGGAGGAACTATGGCCGTTAAACTTTTCGACAACCGAGGGACTTCCCTCACTAACCAGAAGTTCACCTGGAAGGAGCTGGTTCAAAACCCCATCTCCAAGCTGGACGACGATGCCTTTACACGGGTTCGCATCATTCTGATGAACGGGATCGAACAGCAGGTCAACCGCTTTCAGCATATGTTTTCCCAGTGCAATGGCGAACTCCGCGAGCACCTGGCCAAGGTACGGCGGGTCGAACACCACCAGCAGACTATGATCAACTGGCTACTTTCCGGTGACCATTCCCCCCTGGAAACCACCATTGCCTACGAGCAGGTCGCCATTGAAGTAACCGCCGCCGTGGCCCAACAGGAGCCGGATCCCTACCTGGCCCAGGTTTACCGGTTTGGCATGCTGGAAGACTTCGACCACATGTATCGTTATTCCGCCCTGCTGGACCGTGTGGAAGGTAAGGATGCCAACAACATCCTGCAAAGCTATACTGACATTATGCCGGGCCGCCCCACCGCCGAAGAGCACCGGGCTCCCCACGACGACCTGCGCCATCACTACGACCGCACGGCAGCGGATCCGATCAGCAAGATGAATGCGCTGACCATTATGTCCGGCGAATACCAGACCCGGGACTACTACATGAACATCGGCCCCACCTTTACTGATCCCGTGGCCCGCCAGCTTTATGCAGAGATTGCCTCCATCGAGGAACAGCACGTCACCCAGTACGGCTCGCTACTCGATCCCAATGAAACCTGGCTCGAGAAATGGCTGCTGTACGAAGCCAACGAGGTCTACAACTACTACAGCTGTGTGGAGTCCGAGACCAACCCCCGTATCAAGGCCATTTGGGAGCGGTTCCTGGATTACGAACTGGGCCACCTGAACCTGGTGATGGACCTGTTCAAGAAATATGAGCGCCGTGATCCGGCGGAAATCCTGCCAGAAACCCTGCCCGATCCGATCGCCTACCAAAGCAACCGGGAATTCGTTCGCAAGGTTCTCAGCCAGGAAGTGGACCTGCGCGCCGACGGGCCAGACTTCGTGCCGAAAGAACAGGAGAAGCACGCCTCCAAGGATTACCGCAGGCACATGAACTCCGAGGGCATTCCCACGGAAGCGGTTGCCGCAGGCTACCAGTGGCACCCGGGTACCGAACTCAGCCGACAGGAACCCGTGGCGATGGCCTGACGGATTGGATGACGCCCTGAGTGCGGCAGGGGCCGTCATTCAGGCCAGAAGAATGACAGGAGATCAAACATGGAAAAATCGACACAGATGGGCCGTAACCGTACTGGTATCGACATGTCTCCCATCGACAGCAAGGCGATGATCGAGGGCGCCATGAACTCGCCGGTCACCCAAACGAGCCAGACGATCCGCTCCATCGAGCGGGACTATATCCAGCAATCCGATGCCGTGGGGTCGGTGCCGATTCCCGGCACCATCAAAGGTGCCCTTAAGTCCACCATGCAAAAGGTGACGGGCAACAATCCGGAAATGTTCATCAACAAGCTAGGCGAGCGCCTGGCCTACGAGCGCACCGGTGTGCGGATCTATGAGTCCTTCATTAACAAGTGCGAAACCAGCCTGACCAACAAGGAAATGGGTGACCTGATTCCCATTGACCAGCTCCGCCAGTTCCACAATGAGGAGGCCGAACACTTCCAGATGCTCAAAGAGTGTCTCGAGAAACTGGGCGCGGACCCCACAGCGCAAACGCCGGATGCGGATATCTCCGGGGTTGCCGCTTCAGGACTGATGAAGGTCATCATGGATCCGCGCACGACCGTCGGCCAATGCCTCGAGGCAATGCTCAGCATCGAGCTGACGGACAATGCCGCCTGGGAGCTTCTTATCAAGCTGGCTGAAGACATGGGCATGAAAGACATGGCTGAACAATTCCGCCATGCCCTGCGCCAGGAGGATGTCCACCTGCAAAGTATCCGGCAGTGGTACGAAACGGCCGTTCGGGCACAAGCGGGAGCCAGCTCCGTGACTCGCCATTAAAAACCCGTTTCTATAGACTGCTTCATAGTGCGGCGCCTGCGGGCGCCGCTCCTTTCTATGCAGCAGTAGGAATTTTATGAAAGTATTTAAGCTGGATATCGTTTCCGACGTGGTGTGTCCCTGGTGCGCCATCGGCTATAAGCGCCTGGAACAGGCCATGGACATTCTAAAAGGCGAAATACAGTTCGAAATCCACTGGCACCCTTTCGAACTGAATCCCCAAATGCCGCCAGAGGGCGAGGAGATTTTTGAACATCTGGCCCACAAGTACGGCATTAGCCCGGAAACCGCCCGCCAAAACCAGGCTCAAATCGCCGCTCTGGGACAAGAGCTAGGCCTGGACTTCCAGTTCGGGCCCGGACGCCGGATCTACAACACCTTCGACGCCCACCGGATGCTCCATTGGGCAAAGCTTCAGGGTAAACAGACCCAGTTCTATCTCGCTCTCTTTCACGAGTACTTCGGCAAAGGCAATAACCCTTCCGCACCGGAAGTTCTGGTCCGGGTCGCCGACGAACTGGGGCTCAACGCCAAGGAGGCCAGCGATGTGATCACCAGCGGCCGCTATGGGGATGAAGTCCGGGCCGAACAGCGTCATTACAAGGAGGGAATACAGGCGGCACCTGGTTACATCATCAACCAGACCTACCTGATTTCCGGCGCCCAGGAACCCGACACCCTGGTGGGTGCCTTTCGGGACATTGCCCTGGAAGGGCAAGAGGAAAGCCGCTAATTCCCCGGGAACTGGCTTCAGCTTTTGCGAAACACCAGCATGCGGTTGTTCGCCGGCATGGCCAGGTCCTGCTGGAACACCAATTCCAAAGAGTCCGCCAACTGGCGGACTGCCTCAATATCCTTGATGCCGCTGGCCGAATCCCGGCTCTTGAGCCAGGCATCCAGTTCACGGTTGCCCTCGCTGGTATAGCGCCCCTCATAATTGAAAGGCCCATAGACACAGAATAGGCCCTCCGGACGCAGCACCCGTGCCACCCCCTCAAACATCCGGCGGACGGGCGCCCAGCCTATGAAGTGGACGGTATTGGCGGTAAACACGGCATCATAGGGGCCTTCGGGCCAATCATCCTGGCTGACATCCAGCACCAAAGGCTCCAGCACGTTATCCAGCCCCGCATCTTCCTGCCAGGCGCGGATACCCGCCAACGCAGGCTCCAGCTCCGTCGGCTGCCAGGTCAGATGGGGCAGGGCCCGGGCCACATAGACCGCATGCTGTCCGGTACCACTGCCAATTTCCAGAACCCGGGCCGGCTCCGTCAGGATCCCGGCCAGGATCCGGGCAATGGGCTCCTGGTTACGCAAACAGGCGGGAGCTACCGGTTTTTCCATAGCGAGATCCTCGGATAAAGCAGTCGTGATCAGGATTTGACCTGAGGGTTCAGGGTATAGGTTCCCGTGACCGTGGCCTCAGCCAGGATATGTCCTTCCATTGCCTTCACCACGTCCGGTCCCTGGAATTCGCCATCCAGCGCCAGGCTCGCTACATCCAGGGCATAGACGGTGAAATGGTAATGATGCAGGCGCTCATCGTTCCAGGGTGGGCAAGGACCGTCATACCCCCCGTAGATCCCTTCCAGGTCCGGGTTGCCGGCAAAGAATTGGGTGTAGTTGTTGACTCCACGGATACCGATGCTGGCACGGCCGGGCTTTTTGCCACCTACCGTGACGCCACGGGAGTCTTCACCTTCTCCGATACGGGTAATATCCGCCGGAATATCGATCAACACCCAGTGGTAGAAATCCACCCGGGGCAGACCCACGGGAATGCTCTTGCCTTCCTGGTTCACATCGTCGGCGACACTGGGCACATCCACATCCTTGACCAGGATCACAAAGCTTTTCGTCCCTTCCGGCACATCCGACCAGCTCATTTCCGGACTCAGGTTTTCCCCGAAAGCCATGTGGTTCTTGGCGTCCGGGATCCCGAAAGCATAACGGGCCGGAATCGGCTGTCCCTGTTCAAGATCTTTGATGGTAAGTTTCATCATGCCTCCTGGAATGTCATGTGTGAATGCAATTCGGATCGAATGATCCAACCAATCATACCCCATCGGCTCCCCTGGAAAACCCACCTGTTCCTTTTTGCCGCCAGGTTTTCCCGCCCAATCGCCGCGGGACAATAAAATGGCTTAAACCCTGTCTAAAAAACAGGCAGCAGCCTTCTATCGCTGCCCCTTCTCCCCATTGAAACTTCCTAAAGCCATTGGAGATTGCCATGCCTCCCTTAATCGATTTCCACTACCAGGATGCCCTGCTGATCGTCGATGTCCAGAACGACTTCTGCCAGGGCGGCTCTCTGGCCATCGCCGGGGCGGACGCCATCATTCCGGTGCTCAACGACTGGATCAATGCCGCCATTGATGCAGGCATCCTGATCTTCGTCACCCGCGACTGGCACCCGGTCGGCCATGTCAGCTTCAAGCAGCATGGAGGCATCTGGCCGGTGCATTGTGTGCAGGACACAGAAGGCGCCCAGTTTCATCCGGCATTGCATGTAACCGAGCGGATGATCCGGGTCAGCAAGGGAACCCGTTTCGACCAGGATGCCTATTCCGCATTCGACGGCACCGGGCTTGCGTCCTTTTTACACCGGTTCCACATCAAGCGCCTCTGGATTGGCGGTCTGGCGGAAGATGTCTGTGTCATGCACACCGCCCTGGATGCCATGAAAGAAGGCTTCGAGGCCCATCTGATCCGGGCCGCCACCCGCCCGGTTCACCCGGAAAAGGAGGCAGAGATTCTGGAAACCTTGCGCCACTCCGGCGTGGTCATTGAGGAGTAAACCGGATCCAGGCGGCCCTAATGCGGATATCCCCTCAGCCCTATAATGAAACCATAGTTGATAAACCCTTAGCTTTGGGGTTCAACCTTTATCCGCAAGGAGGCAGTATGCTTGACGGTGCTTCAAATGGCCGCTCCCGAGATTGGCTTAAATGGGGGCTTCCCCTGGCGACCCTGGCCGGAACTTCCCTGTACTACCGATTTCGCCCACAACCGGAAGGCATCAACGGAATTAACTACAGCTACCGGGTGCCTTCCGAGAACATCCGCTTCTTTCATGACTCTGTCTGGTACGAAGGCAGTGAACGCAGATGCATTCGCCAGATAACCCCGGAACTGATCCGAATGATCCGGGACGCGAACCAGTTTGTGGTGATGGACATGTTCCTGTTCTGTCTCCACCATGCGTCCCGGAGCCGCGATCTGATCCCCACCACCCGCCAGATCGTCGACGCCTTTGCCTCCCGGGACCGGCCCGCCTGGTTTATCACCGACCCGCTCAACATCATGTACGGCACTGCCGTCAGCCCCCCTATCCGCTGGCTGGAAGAAGCCGGTGTCCATGTCTGCGTTGTGGACTTGAACCAGCTCCGGGAAAACAACCTGATATACGCCCCCCTGTGGCGGCTTGGATTACGCTGGATCCCAACGGATGTCGGCCCCTGGTTTCGCAACCCCCTGGAAGCCTTCAGCCAAACCACACCCTGGGCCATTCTGGAAGGTATCCTGGCCCGCGCCAACCACCGCAAGCTGGTCATCGCCGATGACGGCGACAGCCATCTCACCATGGTCACCTCCTCCAACTTCGAGGATTCCAGCTGCTACTTCGCCAATACTGGCGTCACCATCCGCAGTACCCCAGTGGCCCGTCATTTTCTGGAGGCAGAAAAGGCCGTGGCCCGGATTTCAGGCCTGGAGATTCCCGTGGAGCTGCCCCTGGAGCGTAGCGAGGGAGACGCCCGGGTCACGCCTTTGATGGGCAACCAGATCAAGGAGGCCCTGCTGGAGGTAATCGAGAACGCCACCCCCCGGGATTATCTGTTCCTCTTTACCCAGTACCTGTCCGAACGGGATCTGATCGAGGCCCTGGTCCGGGCCAGCGAGCGGGGCGTGCCGGGTACCCTGGTCCTGGACCAGAACCTGGTCAGCTTTGGCAACCCCAAGTCCGGTTTTCCCAACCAGCTAACCGCACCGGAAATGGCGCGCCGTACCCGCTTCGAGATTCGCTGGGCCAATACCCGCAGCGAGGAATTCCACAACTGCTTCACCCTGCTCCACAGACCCGACCGCTGCATTCTGATTGCCGGCTCCGCCAACTATACCCGCCGTGGCCTGTCCAATACCGTTCTGGAGGCGAATGTTCGCATCGAGGCGGCCTGTAACACCCAAGTCTGCCTCGATGCCTTGGAATATGTGCACTGGTTGATTGAGGAGCCACACTCTCTACCCTACAGTCATATAGAGACCGATTATTACTGGCCGAAATACTGGTTACACCGTTTTCTAGAAGCCACCGGATCCGGTACCTCCTGAGCCTATGAATACACGAGTCCGCCTCGCCATTTGCAATTTGCAGTCGGGAATCGGCACGACAAGAGGCTACTGGCAATATCTCACCACGGCTTGGAAGTACGGCTTCCCCCACGACTCCAGACCCATTGAACGGGCCGCCGACTTTCTGCGGGAGGAAGATATCGACCTGGCCGCCTTGAGTGAAATAGAAGGGGGTTCACGCCGTAGCCGGGGAACCGATCAGCTGGAGCTGCTGGCCTACCGTTCCGACCTGCCTTACCAGGCGTTCTTTCCCACCCTGGTGCTGGCGCGCCGGGTCAACCAGGGCAACGCTGCCTGCTCTCGCTGGCCTCTGACCCACATCAACAACCATCCCCTGCCCGGTGTCGGCGAGCCGCGCTTTCTCAGCGAGGCCCATGTGCATATCGACCAGCACAAGTTCCGACTGTTCATCACCCACCTGAGCCTGGAACGGCCAGTCCGGGCTCCACAGATCCGCCATATTGCCCAGCATATTGGCCAGGAAGATATTCCGACCATTCTGGCGGGCGACTTCAACGTTAAGGAAGATGCGGAGCTTGCGCTGCTGGAAGACACCATCCTGAAAAAGGCCGCATCCGCCCCTACCTTTCCCTCCTGGGCTCCCAAGAAAGCCCTTGACCACCTGTTCTTCAGCAACCATTTCGAGCTGGTGCACCATTACGCTTTCGACGGCTACCTGTTTTCCGACCATCTGCCCCTGGTCGCAGAGTTTCGCTTGCTGACGGATTCCTAAACCCATTCATCCCAGGCCTGCTATAAAGACATAACAGCTCAGGGATGAGTGACTTGCGCTTTTAACAGGGAGTGGGACAATCGTGACAGAATCAGATGATGGGAGATTTCGATGCAATCCAAAGTTGCACTGGTCACAGGCTGCTCGTCCGGCATCGGGCGGGAGCTGGCGCTTCAACTGTCCCAGGCGGGCTGGCATGTGTATGCGGGCGCACGCCGGCCCCAGACCCTGACTGGCTTGAACGAGCGGATCACGCCCCTGGAGCTGGACGTCAACAAGCCGTCTCACCTCCGCCATGGGGTGAGTGTGATTGAAAAGCAGTTCGGCAAGCTGGATCTTCTGGTGAACAATGCCGGCTACGGTGCCATGGGGCCGCTTGTGGAAATGCCTCTGGAGGAAGTCCGCCGCCAGTTTGAAACCAACGTCTTTGCTCCTCTGGCGCTGATCCAGCACTGTTTCCCACTGCTACAGGCCAGTGGCAACGGGAAAGTCGTGAACATCGGCAGCGTGTCGGGCATTTTGACCACTCCGTTCTCCGGTGCCTACTGCGCCACGAAATCCGCCCTACACAGTCTTTCGGACGCCCTGCGCATGGAGCTAGCCCCGTTCAACGTGGATATCATCACCATTCAGCCCGGCGCCATCGAGTCGGAATTTGGCAATAACGCCGCCAGCACCCTGGCCAACACCTTGCCTGAAGACTCTCTCTACAATCCGGTGCGGAGCTTTATTGAGAAGCGGGCCACCGCCTCCCAGAAGAATCCCACGCCCACGGGGGATTTTGTCCAGGAAGTCATCAAGGCCATCAATCAGAAGCAGCCGCCCGCGGTGCAGAAAATCGGCAACGGCAGCCTCACCCTGTCCCTGCTGAAGCGGCTATTGCCAGACCGGCTGCTGGACTCCATCCTAAGCCGCTCTTTCGGCCTGAAGAATCTTGGCAAGAAGCTTTAGGAGCTTGAAAAAATTTAGAGTCTTGAAAAGAAAATGATGCGGGCGGCAAGGGCACTCGCCGCCCGTTGAATTTGTCAGGCGGGAAACGATCAGGGCAAAATCAGGCTACGTCGTCGAGAACCGGTACAGGCCGCTTCTCGTCATCGATTGCCACAAAGCTGAACTGGCCGGCAATCGCATGTTCACGTCCTTCGGAGTACATGCTCTCTACGTAGATATCCACCTGCACTTTCAGGCTGGTACGTCCTACTTTAACCACTTTGGCCACCAGCTCCACCAGGCTTCCCCCGGGAATCGGATGTTTAAAATCAATCCGGTCGGATGAAACGGTAACCAAGGATTTGCGGCAGAAACGGGTGGCTGCAATGAAGGCAGTTTCATCCATCCAGGCCAGCGCCTGGCCGCCAAACAGAGTGTCGTGGTGGTTGGTAGTAAAAGGAAACACCGCTTTGCAAACACGGGTTTCAGACAACTGGATACGGCGCTCGATTTCTGCTTCTCGTTCGTTCATGGATACGGCTCTAGGCAAAGTGTGAACAGGGTCGCAATTATAACCCGCTCCACCTTAGGAAGCCTGAAGCCCGGCATAGCGAAATACCACTACACTCTGTCCCGTTTACGAACTTCAGGCAGCTCAGCCTGGGCCTGAAATATGACTAGTGCCTAAACCGCATGGCCGGTGTGGGAGTTGGAGACTGATCCAGAGCCTGTCAGTCTTCTTTCACCTGCTCAGGGTGCTCTTGCTTGTAACGCTCCCATTCCTCCCAGTCATGGGGGGTTCCCGCATTGGGTCGTTTCAGATGAGTGGCATGCTCCAGGGCCAGCTCTCGCAATGTATGTTCGCGGGGTTCTTCTTCCTCAAAGCCATACTTTTTCATAAATTCATCAGGGCGCATACCTTATTCCTTCACTTGGCCGTGTCTTCCGGAGATTGTTTCATGGACTCCTTTGGATACTAACCTGTGTCTTCAAGCATCACCACCCCTTCAGAACGCATGATGGATTAACTCAAAACGCCACCGAGCGGGTGGCGTTTCAAGGGCCCGTTCAGTTCTCACCGCGGGCGAATGGCGACTTCCCCCTAATCCACAAAGCCGCCTTTCCACTCACTGAACTCTTCAGCGCTCACCTGGCCGTCGTCGTCATCGTCCACATCCCGGAACATGGCATTGAGATGGGTATCCTGTTCCGCCTCCGCAGCACTAATGACCCCATCCCCATCGGTATCCAGAGCCTGGAAGGCCTGCTCGGTGCCTTCGGCTTCTCCCATTTCGGTATCCAGCTCTTTAAGCATCTGGGATTCCCGGTCCACCGCACTCCCTGTCTCATCCTGGGCATAGGCTGCGCCAGTAAAGGCCAAGGATGCCGCAAGAAGGATATAATTCAGTTTCATCATCTGCTCTCCTTTTCTACTCTTCCTAATTCCTCAAGAGTGCCACGGACAATGCGTGAGCGCTCATCTCCATTAATTCAGGATGCATGCCAGTTCTGGGAAAAGGCGGCCTATCAGAACGAGAGCTCTCTTAGTCTTCTGTTTTTCCTTTAAATATCTTTTTAACGCCAAAGGCCAAAGCTGTAGATGCTTTACGAAATCAGTAACCGATAGCCAACAATGATGTAAATCAGAAACAAGCGGCAGCAAATATTACAAGAGTTAATGTGATTTCCGCCGCAGCCATGGGATCGGCAGAAACACTGGAAGACGCGAGTAAAAAAACAGGAGCAGAAAAGAAAAGAGCCGCCAGGCTTAAAACCAGGCGGCTCTTTTCTCAGGTTACAACGAGGGGCCAGTCCCAGGCCTACTTCTTTACTCCAAGCCCAACGCTTTTCATTCAAGCCCCAGGGCGACTCACCAAAGCCCCCGAGCGGCAATCACTCAGAGGCCCAAACGGGCCAGAAACCGGTTACCACCCGCCGTGAACAGCAGCCAGCCCAGCACCAGTCCGGCTCCCAGGGCCAGGACTCCACCCACCGTCAGATACAACACGGGCCACTCGGAAAAGCCCAAAGCCTCACCAGCGCCGCCCATATGCCAGGTAAACAGCTTGGCCACCAAGCCCAAGGTCAGCACCGCCAAAATCACGGTGGCCCAGAATGCATCGCGTCCCCGGGCAGTTCCTACAATGACGATATCAATCAGCACGCCCAACACGGATCCCATGCCGATGCCACCAATTCCTACCGTCCAGACAAAGGCTTTCAGGGACGATCCCTCCCCCGGAAAAATCAGCCCAAACAGGATAAAGTTGATAAATTCCACTGTTGTCGCCAGGGCGATCGACAGATAGAGCGGCCGTGTAAATAACAATCGCGAACTTGAAGTGGTATTCATTTCCAACTCCTTTTCTGTGAACCCCGTCACCATTCTGCCCAACTTCATTTAGGCAATTCACCCTAATTCTAGATGAGTTTTCACGTTTCTACTGGAAAACCCTTATCCGCCTGCCCCCCAACGGAAGCACCACCTCGAAAAGATTCGGGCTGTTTGGGAGCTACCCGCACCCCAGCCCGACAAGCAAAGTCCGGCCCAAGGCGAGTGAAAGAATGTTCATGGTGTGAATTTGAAAACAGTCACTTAGCTTTGTTCAATCATAGGGAGCCAATCACTCGCTGCGCAGGACCATGGCCAGAACCATCTTCTCCCTTTCCGCCTTAATTTTCAGTGTCATGTTGCTGGTCATGGGCAACACCTTCCTGTCGACACTGCTCGGCCTCCGGCTCAGCCTTGAGGGAATCGACCCGGCGGTGATCGGCTGGGTCCTGGTGGGCTTTTCCATCGGCTCCATCCTGGGCTCGATCTACAGCAAAAACATTATCGAGCGGGTCGGTCATATCCGCAGTTTTGCGGTCTTTGCCGCCACCATGGCCGTGGTCGCCCTGCTCCACCCCCTGTTTGTCAGCCCGGTCGTTTGGGCCATCTTGCGGGCGATCTCGGGCTTGTCCATGGCGGGGCTGATGGTGGTTATCGAAAGCTGGTTCAGCACCCGTGCTAATAACGAAAACCGGGGCAAACTCTTCGGGATCTACCAGATTGTCGTCTACCTGGCCGCCGCCAGCGGACAGATGCTGATTGCCACCGCCAACCCGGCGTCATTGCGGCCCTTTAGTATTGCGGCCATCCTGCTCACCATCGCCCTGATCCCCCTGGCCCTGACCCGGATGAGCGCTCCTTCAATCGAGCGGGTCGAACGCCTGCCGTTCAAGACCCTGTTCAAGCTCTCCCCCCTGGCCCTGATTGCCGCGCCAGTCTCTGCCCTGGTCAGCAGCGCCTTTAGCGCCATGGGGCCGGTTTATGCCCACCTTATTGGGCTGGAAATCTCGGAAATCGCCATCTTTATGGCAGCCCCGGTCCTGGCGGCCATGTTCTTCGCCTGGCCCATTGGTCGGCTCTCCGATATGTTCCGGCGCCAGGTTATCCTCTTGCTGCTAGCTATTGCCGCTGCCGGGTGCAGTATCGTGGCGGCCCTGTATGGCGGCTCTAATCTGCTGTTGCTCTTTGTCATGGTGGAGTGCGTGATCGGCTTTACGGCGGCCATTTACCCGATTGCCGTTGCCCTGGTCAACGACCGGCTGCATCAGCACCAAATTGTCGCCGCCAGCGGCGGCTTGCTCCTCAGCCACGGCCTGGGCAGCATTTTTGGCCCAGTGCTGGGCTCTTCTGCCATCAGCCTGATCGGCCCCAACGGCCTGTTCCTGTTTACCGGCTCCATCCTTGCCCTGCTGACTCTCTTCACCCTCTGGAGAATCATCAGGTTCCCGAGCATTCCTCCCAAGGAACAGGAACCTTTTGTTACCAGTATGCCGGTGTCCGATGTTTCAATCCTCAATGAGCTTGACCCGCGCAACGAAGAGTTCGTTGCCTCTCCCCCCATCCACGAACGTCGGCGGGACGACCGCCCCCGGCCAGAAAACCCTGAAGCCGGCAGCTCTGGCCGATCGACCAGGGAGGACTGATCCCCTCTTGCTTCCCGGCTCATTCTGAGCAGTTATTCCGTCTGCTATTGGAGACAGTGGCCCCTGAGCTCCCAATCGCTATATTCTGCCTCTGCAGTACACGGATGAACGCCAAAGCAGCATAAAGGATTGACCGCCATGACCTGGAGAGCCCTTCTCCCAAGCTTCCGCCGCTCCGCTCCTCGCAGCACAACACCATCCTATTCGTCGCTGGTCACCGAGGTGCAGTTGTCCAATGCACCGCCCCATTTCATGCCGACCACCGGCCGGCTGGTCTCTAATGTCAACCGGGACTACTTCGTGCTGACCTTTGATCCCCACTATGCTCCATTAGGCTGGGATGTGTCAGCCTTGCCGGACCCTGGAGAAGACAAAGCCGATCCAGCGTGGGAAACCGACCTTCTCCATACGCCGCTGCCCCTGAAAATCATGGAGAGCGCCTCTGATCCGACCAGCCTGGGAGACTTTCACCTTTCCAACACACCTGTGGTCTCCCAAACCGTGGTGGATCTTCTGGAACCCTTAAAGATTCCCGGCATGGAGTTTTTCCCTACCCGCATTCGTCTGCCCGATGGCCGCTACGACGAGACATACAGCGCCTTGTACCTGGAGCGGGAAATCGAATGCCTGGACGAAGAATATTGCCAGTACCAGACCGAGCCGCACCGCGACCTCGTTCTGCTCAACAAAATCGCCCTGGATGCGCAAGTCCTCGAAGATATCGAGCTGCCGGACCGCCTGGCGTTCCGGCTGAAAGAAAGTGGCCGTGAATATCTCTTTCATGCAGCATTAGTGGAAACCCTCGGCCAACAGCCGCTACGGGGGGCCTGTTTCGTCCCGGTACAGGACTGGCGCTCTGATGCCGCCTCACTTAACTTTTTTCATCCCTCCTAGGGGTAATTCCCATTGGGACTGGCGTTTTTTGTCACTAGGATTCGAAGACTTTTCCTCGGTTTTGTCCGGAAAGCGCGGCCCTTGTGACAAAGCGTCAGGCCAGATGGGCAACTTCTCTAGCGCTCCGACAAAGGCCGGGCCACAACCTCCTCGACAACCATAGCAGGAGCCACTTTATGAATATTGTGCGCATGGTTCGTTCCAGCAAGCTCACTCACCTTCCCGCTTATGCCTTTCAGGTAGCCCAACGCCAATTGAAAACCGTGAAGCAGGATGTCCAGGAATGGGCGGCTGTAGTGGACTTTGTCGTGCACCCGGTGGATGTGAAGCTGGGTCTGGAGAGCGAGGATATCTATCCGCCCCAGCCCAAGCGCTCTGCCGCCTAGCGGGGGAGACGGCGAGCGTCAGGATTTGATTTGAAGCCGCTCTTTAGGCCCTAAGGAGATGGCATGGAATTGGAGCCCCGGCTGATCCAGGCTTTGGCCCGACCCAGGAAAGCCCGCTGAAAGTGGCGGTTCAGGGGAAACAGGTGGCCATACTGGTGGAACAGGTAAAGCTGGGCCGCCGGAATCGTTTCGGCCAAATGCCGGGCCATGGAAACCGGTACGAACCGGTCGCGCTCGCCCTGCAAGATCCACACAGGCACCCGAATATCCCCTAACCGGAATCCCCAGTCCCCATGCTGGGCCGACAGATCATCCGCCACAGCACGGGCACGGGAATGGATCACTTCCAACTGATCCCTGAAAAAGAGCTGGGCCAGATCCCTGTGCTGCAACAGTTCACGGCCATCACCACTGGCCCGTAGCAGCTGCCGATAGTACAAGCCGGGCAGTCGGCGGGCCCAAATCATCAGAAGCTTGATCAGCCACCGGAAAAGGCGCCTGCTTCCCTGTTCCAGATACGGCAAGGGCCAGCCTTTCCTAAGTAGCTCCCGACGCCCTTGGGGATACTCCACAAGATGGGTATAGCCGGCGATCGAAGCAACAAAGCTGATCTGCTGTGGCGCCAGATAAGCTGCTGCCAGGGCCACCGGGCCCCCACTGGACCAGCCGAACACCCCGAACTGATCCAGGTCCAAATGCTTGGCCAAGTCAACGAGATCCTGGGCATCCGCCAGCAAACACCGCCGTCCCCGAGGGTCTGACAGGCCAATACCGGGGCGATCTGGCGCAATGATGCGAAAGCCCCATTCCCGGGCGCAATGATCGAAGAATTGCCCTTGCAGACGAGAGCCGGGCATCCCATGGCAAAACAGCAACGGGTAGCCTTGGGGATCTCCCGCTTCCAGGTATCCCAGAACTCGCCCATCCGCCAGTTGCACTCTCCGCTCATGATCAAAGCCAGAACCACTTCCCAAAGGGTCTCTCCTCAGGCTCCTGCCTGATAAACGCTATCCGCAAAAGATTTCGTTTCGTAACAAGGCTGTAAAGGCCTGTCACTTTGTTGGAAAAGTGTTACAGCGGCTCGCGAACCGGGAAATGTCAACTAATGTGAAATAAGCCGATGTCGCTTTATCCATCTTGACCGCTGTCTTCTTGTCAGAACCCACGGGCGCATCGGGAGTCCCTGGAATCCGGAAGTCGGTGATCTTCAATGCAGCTTCACTCAGTACAACCGTCTTTTTCAGCATTTCTGAATAGTCTGGTCATCCTCTCTCTAACCCTGTTACTTGCCGCCTGTGGCGGTGGTGGTGGAGGTGGCAGTGATGGCCCGTCCTCCAGCAACCGCACCTCCGGCTCGCCACCAACCTCCCCGGCCCGCACCATCACCCTGGAAGGGGTCGCCATGAAAGGCGCCATCGCCAATGGCCTGATTACAGTGTATGGCACTGAAGAGCATGCCAGCTACCATCAGTTAACGGCTGACCCGCTGGCACAGGGGGTACGCACCAACGAGGACGGCAGCTTTCAGGTGGAGTTCACGCCAAAGGATTCAGAAGCCTGGGTCGTTCAGCTAACGGCGGACGAACACACCACCATGACCTGCGACCTGACCGAAGGTTGTCAGGACGCGCAAGGTGGCAAAGCCAAATTCGGCGCCCCAATCAAAGTGCCGGCAAACTTTGAGATGTATGCGGCGGTTCTTAACACCAACCCCTCGAAGGCGACGGCACACATTACGCCGCTTACGCACCTGGCCTATCAATGGGCCGCCCAAAAGAACGATGGTCTGACGCCAGCCAATATCACCCAGGGCCGTACCCTCATTGCCACCACCCTGGGCCTGTCCAACACCGCGCTGGATCTCAAGCCACTGGATATCACCCGGTTGACCGGGAACAAAGCCCTGGATGACGATCAGCTCGATTACTCGATCCTGTCCGCCTCTTTCCTCTCCTTGGCGCAGGGGCACAGCTGGACCGATATTACCCAGGTACTGGACGCCGCCTCCCAGCGGTTTGCCTCCTGGGGCAGGTTCCCGGAAGTCAGCCCCGTCCCCACTGAAATCAGCCTGAGCACCGTCCTGCAAAGCACCGCCAGCCTGGCCGAGGGAATCGCAGCACGGGTGCAGCCCAACAGCGGCCTGCACAACCAGCTGAAAAGCTTCGCCTATGCCTCCAGCCAGCTCGTCCAAGAGCTGACCGAAGAAGCAGCTGGCACCGTTCCGGCCCGGCTGGTGATCAGCTATCATCCGGGCTCACAAACCGTGAAGGAGCAGGATTCCGTCACCTTCAACGTCAACGCCAGTGGCGGCTCGCTACGCTATCAATGGCGCAAGGATGGCCAGGTGATTCCCGGGGCGACTTCCAGCACCCTGACGCTGAGCAGGGTTCTGGCTGAAGACGCGGGTCGCTATGACTGCGTTGTCAGCAATGAAACCCAATCGCTGGTATCCAAAGCAGCAACGCTGACCGTCACCTCCCGCCATATCACGCTGAACTGGGAGATTCCTGCCGAGCGGGTCGACGGCAGCCCCCTGCACCCCTCGGAGTTAAGCGGCTACCGCATTCTGTATGGCACCCGTGCGGACCAGCTGACCCAGAGCCTGCAGATCAATGACCCTTATGTTTCGGAGCAGCGCTTCGATAAGCTGCAGAGCAACACGTACTACTTCAGCATTGTGGCAATCGACGACCGGGGCAATGAAAGTGCCCTGTCGAATATTGTTGAAGCCACCCTCTAACCCTTAAAGAAACTCCCCTGGGCATGGACGCCCAAGCCTCTTTCGTCAGAATTTCTCTCTCGCCAGACTTTCTCTCTCACTAGGTTTTCTCGCTTCCCAAAGCCCTGCCTGACAGCTCCTCCCGGGCCGCCGCCTTCCTGGACGCATTGACCTCAGCTGCCCCACCGCGTTAGTGATTCGAGCCCGCTTCATGCTATTAATACGGGATTGTTTCATGAGAGGCTCCCATGTCCACACCTGACTCCACGACTCCCAGCATACTCACTGCCCGGCAAGCCATCACCGACATTGTGCTGGCCCTGCTGCTGGTGGGTCTGGGCGGGTTATCCGCCGCCTGGCTGGGCGGCTTTCTGGCAGAGCGCCTTGAGTTCCCCATGCTGGCCATCCTGTTGGCTCAGGGGCTGGTGTTCCTCATTGGACTCCAGCTCATTTTGCACTGGCGTGGACACCACTGGCGTCATCTTGGCCTGCGCCCGATCCGCTTTCAGGACTTGGGACGCACGCTGGCTGCCCTACTCCTGGTCTTTCTGGCCAACGCCGTCTTTGTGTCCCTGGTGTTCTGGATCCAACCTGACCAGATCCAGGGCCACGAACAGAATCTCACCGATATTGCCGGCCTGCTCGCGCCGGACCTGTCCCTGCCGGCCATTGGGCTGATGATGCTGTTTGTCGGGTTTTACGAAGAAGTCCTGGCACGGGGCCTGTTACTCCAGCGGGCCCGCAACCTGTTCGCTGGCACCTGGGGGCCGGTACTGTTATCCTCTCTCCTGTTCGGACTGGGGCACCTTTACCAGGGCTGGGTCGGTACACTGCAAACAACCCTAATGGGCATCGTCCTGTCCTGCCTCACGCTCCGTTGGCAAACTCTATGGCCGGCAATTTTCGCCCACGCCATCATCAATACAGCGTCCTTCGGCCTGGTACGCGAACTCGGCAATTCCCCCTGGTGATGGTCGAGCTCAAAACCTGTGTTTAGGACAAACCATCGGCCTTCATAATCTTTAGAGTCCACTCCAATAGCGCCTGCATTTGCACAGGCTCCTACTGAAGCGGGCTCTTCGCACAGTCTATTCACCTGAGGTAAACGAACGTGAAGCCCCTTTTGTTTTCCAAGCTGAAGCTGCGTGAACTGGAGTTCAAAAACCGCATTTTCATTGCTCCCATGTGCCAATACTCCTGCGAGGATGGCATGCCCAACGATTGGCATCTGGTGCATTTGGGCAGTCGCGCAGTCGGTGGTGCCGGATGTATTATCCAAGAGGCCACTGCCATCAGCCCCGAGGGACGGATCAGCCCGGCCGATGCCGGCATCTGGAATTATGAACAGGCCCAGGCCTACCAGCAGATCACCCGCTTTCTGAAAGACCAGGGCGCCGTCCCGGCCATCCAGTTGGCCCATGCCGGACGCAAGGCCTCCACCGCCGCTCCCTGGGCGGGCGGTTATGCCATTGATGAGCCCGATGGCGGCTGGCGTCCTCTGCTGGCTCCTTCGGCCATTCCATTCGACCTGGAGTCCCCGGTGCCCCAGGAAATGAGCCTGGAAGAGATTGATCAGCTGGTGGAAAACTTCGTGGCCGCCACCCATCGCAGCCAGGTTGCGGGTTTTGAGGTGGTGGAGATCCATGCCGCTCACGGCTATCTGCTCCACGAGTTCCTGTCGCCCCTGTCGAACCAGCGCACAGACGACTACGGCGGCAGCCTGGAGAACCGGATGCGGCTCCCCTTACGGGTGGCCCAGGCCGTCCGGGAAGCCTGGCCGGAGCATCTGCCGGTGCTGGTGCGCATCTCCGCCACCGACTGGGTAAAAGGGGGTTGGGATCTGGAGCAGTCCATCGAGTTTTGTAAACAGCTCAAAGACATCGGTATCGATCTGATTGATGTCTCCACCGGTGCCCTGGTCCCCGACGTCAAGATTCCAGTCCGCCCCGGGTTCCAGGTTCCCTTTGCGGAAGCCATCCGCAGAGAAGCCGGTATCCCAACCGGGGCGGTGGGACTGATCACCAGCGCTCCCCAGGCCGAACAAGTCCTGGTCACCGGACAGGCCGATGTGGTCCTGCTCGGCCGGGAGTCCCTGCGTGA
>Ga0209075_1000582_pt1 | contig 35921 bp, 31 predicted proteins | sample Stecom2011_FD_187523 | JGI IMG/M metagenome (GOLD analysis project Ga0209075, IMG submission 187523) | Agricultural soil microbial communities from Utah to study Nitrogen management - Steer compost 2011 (SPAdes) (version 2) | ecosystem: Environmental > Terrestrial > Soil > Agricultural land...
TCAACAAACGCATTTAAACTCTTGCGTTTCTCAATGTTTTCTAAATAATATTCAAGAATAGATTCTACTGTTGTGCCTTTTTCAAGCACTTTTTTTATTTCTGTGAAAGTCTTATACATCAATAAGCAATTTGTCTTATTTTTTTTCTTCTTTCTCTTTGTTCTCTTTGTCAGCTTCGTCGTCGCGAGTAGCATCTTTGAATTCTTTCATTCCTTTTCCAAGCCCTTTCATTAGCTCAGGGATTTTACGCCCTCCGAAAAGCAACAAAACAACCACTAAAATTAGCACAACTTGCCATATACCAAACTTTCCCATAATTGCTTTGATTTTAATTTAGTACAAAACTAAACATTTTTGTCTTAATATTATGTGAACTAATAAAAGATTATTTTCTCTATTTCCTCGCTAAAATTACATAAGTGGTAGGAAAAGCTAAAAAGAAAGATAAAGTAAAGTATTCATATTAAAAAGAATCTGTATTCATTGCCGTAATGATGAAATACTCTGGAACCCGTCTGTCTTCTTCTTTGGGGAACTTCATATAATCTCCGTATATGTGAGTAAGATATTCATCGTACTTTTCAGGAACGTTTACTTGAAAACCATTATACTCTTTTTTTGTTCCTTCTCGATAAAACGTTTTAGGAATAAACTCCTTCATCCCATACCCAAAATTCATATTGGCAATTAATTTCGATTCCTCCAAAGGGTATTTTTCACATAATTCATAATATCTTTTAATGATCCAATTTCTCGAAAAAACAGACAACGTAAGTCGTACAAAAGGCACTAAAGCTTTTTGTTTTAACGTGGTGAACTTCCCGAAATGACGCTGGTTGAAATTTCTAAACTTGAAAAGAAACCAAAGCATTCTTGCTTGATTTTTAAATTTCTTTTGTTGCTTGACATTTTCCGGTGCGCCTGCTAATAAAAACACGTCAATATGTAATCTTTTAGATGAGTAACCACGCATACCAATTCGCGGCAAAAGCTCTGGATAGTCTAAATCATTATCAAAAAAGTTGAAGTAATATTTTTCTGGTAATTCTTTACGCATTAAAGCTGAAAATCGATTCAAATCTGAATAAAGAATAGCAATATCCACATCGGAATCCCAAGGAATGGGACCGCTGTGTCGTATTGCGCCCAATGCACTTCCATACACAAGATAATAAGTCAGTTGATGCGCATCACAAATTTCAATCACCGAGCGCAGCATGTCTGTTTCAATGCTTTGTATCTCGCTAAGTGTTAATTTTAAATCTTTATTCTTCAACTTTCAAAACTTTTAGAGTAAAGGTAACGTCTTTTCCCTTTCGAATATTTTTCTAATAAAACAATCTTGCCTCCACCGTTTTGAGGTAATTTAATGCAGCTTGATTGATTTTATTTTTGGGCTCAAGCTTAGGAATCTTTCGAATCTTCTTCAAGTTTCTAATCGCTCCTACCACATCAAATTTTGTTTTTCTCAAGTATTCAAAGGTCCACATCAACGCTGTAGAATAAAAATATCGATTAGGCAAATATTTCCATGCTACAACTGATTTATTATACCACATCATGGCAAGTTTTTCTTTGGTTGGCACACGCCCTAAAGGGGATTCTTTATGATAAACTTTCACTGAATTATCGTATGCTAATGTATAACCAGCGCCAATAATTCGATAACTTAAATCGTATTCTTCCATACCATAAAAAAAATCTTCTGGGAAATAACCTACTTTTTCAAAAACTTCCTTTTTAATAATGTTAGCTCCTCCGCTAAAGGTAGACGTCAAAAACCAATTTTTTCCTACATACTTATCGTACTTTTTATGTGGAAAAGCACTACGTTGCCGCTCTTTATTTTCATAATAAAAAATATCCAAGGTGATTATTGCCGTATTGTTTTCCACATATTGTTTTTTAGAGAACAACTGACTAAGCACTTGAAGAGCATTTGTATCAGGGAATTCAATGTCATCATCTACAACTAATAAATAAGGGCATTTCGCTTTTTGAATCAAAAAATTACGTCCTTTTGCTACTCCTAAATTCTCTTTACTTGGAATATATTCAATTTGCATCTCGGGATTTGCCTCAATAAACTCTTCTACTTTATTGTAGGCTACAGTGGATGCATTATTTAACAAAAGTATTTCTCCCGCATAGTTGTTTAACTTCTCCTGTGCTTTCAAACTTTCAAGCAAGGCAAGTGTATCCTCAGGGCGATTATAAGTAATAATTAGTACACTAATATTTGGAGACATTTTGCTAACTTTCAATTATAATAATCACGAAAGTAATATATTTTCGAAGTAATTTACCCTTTAAAGTGAACTAATGGATTTGTGATATTTCTTGAATTAGCACATTGCATGATTTATTGTTTCAAGTATGTAAGGATAACTTTACCTTCTTCATCAAGGAGAGACAACTCATCACCTTCCACTATGTATTGATCTACATTGGACAAAGCATCGAAGTACTCATCTTCAATATGCTGATGAGCACAGTACATTTGTGTTACACCAATTGCGCCAAGAGATATTTTTTTAAGCGACAGGAGTTCCACAGCACCAAAATACCGATTACACCCACCATTTCCTGTAATTTGCATCTCTTTCAGGTTAAATTCAAGTGTGGGAAGCGTAATCATTCTATTTAAAACTCCTTCATTGATTGTTGTCAAAATCCAGTTGCCGTTCAAGCTGATTCTCGTATCCTCTTTTTTCTCCACTACTTTTACGAAGGTATAGTCTGCTAAAGAAGATTGGGATGAGTCGCTACTTTTCACTTCAATTTTAGTTAACATTCCCTCTTCCAAACTAAATCCTTCAATAGTTTGATTGGTTCTTTCCCAGTAATCGGTGTCCAAAGAATCGCTTGTAGAGATATAAAAGCATTCTTCTTTTTGATCTTCCAAACATTGGATGGTAAATCCACTCACCCAAATTGTTTTGTTTAAATGGGTAGTACAAGCCTGCAAAGAAGCCATTCCCAATATTACCCATACAATTTTTATTAATTTCATTTCAATTTTTAAATTACAGATACAAAACATAGACCTCTTCTTGTTTTTCATTGTTAAAAAACAATAAAAAGTCACTATTGATTTAAAAGTTAGGGGTAAGCGAATGCGTTTTGAAAAAGTCATCAATATATTTAACAGCCTCTTCCTCATCGTCTAAAACAACGAATAAGTCTAGGTCTTCTTTTGAGATATTTCCTGCCTTGAGCATCGTGTTTTTAATCCAATCAATTAAACCAGACCAATACTCAGTGCCAATAAACACCACTGGTTTTCTTTTAATTTTATGCGTTTGAATAAGCGTTAAAGCTTCAAAAAGTTCATCTAATGTCCCAAATCCACCTGGAAGAACGACAAATCCTTGAGAGTATTTTACAAAAACCACTTTTCTTACAAAGAAATAATCAAAGCTTAAGTTAGATTCCTCATCAATGTATGGATTGTTGCTTTGCTCAAATGGCAAGTGAATATTTAATCCCACGGATTGTCCTCCTCCTTCTTGTGCACCTTTATTCCCTGCTTCCATGATTCCAGGTCCTCCTCCAGTAATCACACCATATCCACGTTCTCCTAACAAGCGTGAGATTTTAACTGCTTTCTGATAATATTCTTGATCTTCTTTTGTTCTGGCAGAACCAAATACAGAGATGCTCGGGCCAATACTCGACATCTTTTCATATCCAGTTACAAACTCTGCCATAATTTTAAAAATTGCCCAACTATCGTTAGACTTAATCTCACTCCAACTTTTACCTACTTTATCACTCATAGTTCTGCTTTTAAATATTTTGCTGTAATTGATTTTTTATACTTTTTAACTAAATCTTCTGGTGTTCCTTTTCCTACAATTTCACCTCCAGACTTTCCTCCTTCGGGGCCAATATCAACAATATAATCTGCTACTTTTATAATGTCCAAATTATGCTCAATCACCAGCACCGTATTTCCTTCCTCTACTAAACGATTCAAGACTTCCAGCAACATTCTTATGTCTTCAAAATGCAATCCTGTTGAGGGTTCATCTAAAATGTATATTGTTTTTCCTGTACTTCTTTTAGACAATTCTGAGGCCAATTTTATACGTTGCGCTTCACCGCCTGACAAAGTAGTGGAAGGCTGTCCTAACTTCACATAAGAAAGTCCAACTGATAACAGGGTAGATAATATTCTATGAATTTTAGGAATAGGTTCAAAAAAAGCTGTCCCCTCCTCAATGGTCATATCTAACACATCAAAAATAGACTTTCCTTTGTAGCGCACCTCTAATGTCTCTTGATTATATCGTTTTCCTTGACAAGTTTCACATTCGACATATACATCAGGCAAAAAATTCATTTCAATTTGCTTCAGTCCTCCTCCTTTACAGGTTTCACAACGTCCTCCTTTTACATTAAATGAAAATCTTCCTGGTTTATACCCTCTAATTTGTGCTTCTGGCAATTCCGCGAACAATCTTCTAATTTCATCAAACACCTTAGTATATGTAGCAGGATTTGACCTCGGTGTACGACCAATCGGTTCTTGATTAATTTCAATAACTTTATCAAGGTGCTCCAAGCCAGAGATTGTCTTATAAGGAAGAGGTTCTTTTACTCCTTTGTAAATATGTGCATTTAAAATAGGATACAAAGTTTGGTTAATCAAAGATGACTTTCCGCTACCCGAAACTCCTGTAACACAAACAAATGTACCCAGTGGAAGTTTTAAGTCAACATTTTTTAAATTATGTCCTGAAGCACCGGTTAAAGTAAGAAAGTTTCCATTTCCTTTACGCCGAACCTTAGGCACTTCAATCCTTTTTTTACCAGATAAATACTGAGCTGTTAATGAGTCTCCCTTAATTAATTCTGGATAACTACTAGCATTCACAATATTACCTCCATAAACTCCAGCTCCTGGCCCTATATCTACGATAAAATCAGCGGATTCAATCATTTCTTTGTCGTGTTCAACTACAATTACGGAGTTTCCTGCGTCTCTTAATTGGACAAGTGACTCAATTAATCGCGTATTGTCTCGCTGGTGCAATCCGATGCTAGGTTCGTCTAATACATAAAGGACGTTCATTAATTCAGATCCAATTTGAGTGGCCAAACGAATGCGTTGTCCTTCTCCTCCTGATAATGTTCTTGACGATCGATTTAAAGTTAAATAATCTAATCCCACAGAAAGAATGAAAGACAGTCTTGCATTAATTTCTTTCAAAATTTCTTCTCCAATTTTCAACTCTGCTTTGCTTAACTTTGCAGGTAGTTGTTGGAAGAAGTGAGCGAGTTCATCAATGTCTAACTTTGTAATTTCTCCTATGTCGCGTTGATCTATCTTAAAATATCTAGCTTCTTTCTTTACTCTTGACCCGTCGCAAGAAGGACAAATTTTTGTATTCATAAAAGTTTCTGCCCACCGGGTAATTTTCGCTGATGTTTTCTCCTCAATATGTCGAGTTAAAAAACTAATTACACCTTCAAAAGCAGGCACATTCTTTCCTAAATCATTACGTTCTTCCTCTCGACCATATAAAATTCCAGCAAGTACATCCTCAGAAATGTCTTTTAAAGGAGTTTTTAATGTATAGCCTTCATGCTCTAGAAAATCCTCTAATGCTTCGAAAAACCAAGTTCTTTTATATTTTCCTAAAGGAGCTAAGCCTCCATCCTTAATGGATAATTTATTGTCAGGAATAATCTTTTTTAAGTCCACGACAGATACCTCTCCCAATCCGCTACACTCAGGGCATGCGCCATAAGGAGAGTTAAACGAAAACAAATTGGGTTCTGGATCTGGATAACTAATCCCTGATGAAGGACACATTAAAGTTCGGCTAAAGTGCCTGATTTCATTTGTTTCATAATCCATCACCATCATAGATTTGTCGCCTAAATCCATGCTGCTTTCTACCGCTCGTTTAATTCTTTGGAAATCTTTATTGTCAACTTTGACGCGGTCAACAATGAGTTCAATATCGTGCACTTTATAGCGGTCTAGTTTCATATCAGGAACAATATCGATTATTTCACCATCGACACGCATTTTGGTAAAACCTCTTTTTAAAAAACGCTCAAAAAGCTCTCGATAATGACCCTTTCTTCCTCTCACTAAAGGAGCGAGGAAAACAAGTCTTTTTCCTTCAAATGATTCAATAATTAACTCTGCAATCTGTTCATCCGAATACTTTACCATTTCTTCTCCTGAAACGTAAGAATAAGCTCGTCCGATTCGGGCATACAACAAGCGCACAAAGTCATAAACTTCTGTAATTGTTCCAACAGTCGAGCGTGGATTTTTAGATACTGTTTTTTGTTCGATGGCAATGACGGGAGAAAGTCCATCTATTTTATCAACATCTGGTCTGTCAAGCCCTGACAAAAACTGTCTTGCATAAGCAGAAAACGTTTCTATATACCTTCGTTGTCCTTCAGCAAAGATAGTGTCAAAAGCTAATGACGACTTTCCACTACCGCTTAAACCTGTAAAAACAACAAGTTTATTTCTAGGTATTTTTAAATCTATATTTTTTAAATTGTGCTCTTTAGCACCAAAAATTTCAATATTTTCATTCATAATTTAATCACACTCTGCCAAATTACAATTTACCTTCCAATTACTCGAAGTTGTTTGTCATTTTTGGGTAATTTAACTATCCATTTTTCACCTTCTATTACCTCTAACTTCTTACCCAAAATCCAAGGGTTTAACTTTCTTACAATTTTAATTGAACTCCCTTGTGCTCTTGCCCAATCATAAATATTTGTTATTGATGTATCTACCTCAACCTCTTTTGTAATATAAGGTGAATATAAATCTTCTTTGTCTATATAAAATCCATACTTTTCTGGATTCTCAAAAATCATTTTAATCGCTAATATTCTATAAACATAACGAGCGGTTTCATTGTTTAGTGAAAGGTCAAAATAACTTTCCACTCCTTGCTGAACTTGATCTCTTTCTATTCCACTCATTCCTCTATTGTAGGCGGCAGCTGCGAGTGTCCAAGAACCAAATTTCTCATACGCCTTTTTTAAAAATTCTGCTGCTACTTTGGTGCTTTTTTCTGCGTGATTGCGTTCGTCTACATCTTCATTGATATATAAACCATATTCTCTTCCTGTAGCTTCCATAATTTGCCAAAAACCTTTAGCTCCAGCAGGACTTGTTACATTTCTCAATCCACTTTCAATCAAAGCAATATACACCAAATCTTCTGGCAAATCGTATTCTTTGAGCACTGACTTCATCATTGGAAACCACCGATTCGCTCGTTTCATCATTAAAATTGTATTCGAATGCCAGAAGTTATTTACGATAAGTTCATTATCTAATCTCTCTTTCACATCCAAATCCTCCAATGGAATTCTTTCTCCAGCAAATACCATCTCATCAGGTATTTCTGGTACCACAAAGTAGTTCCCTTTCTCTCTACTTTTTGTTTTGTGAGTTGAGCCTGAAAAACTTAAATTGGCTTGCTTCACATTTGAATTATTTTCGCAAGACAATAAAATAACACACAACGCAATTGCGTAGTTTTTTTTCATCAATAAATTTATTTAAAAGGCAAAAATAAGAAAAGAAAAAACCTTAAACACCCTTATTATCAATTACTTTTTTTCTTTTACAGGTTCAGGATATTGCTGTGTATTTCTGTAGATTGGGATGAAAATAGCCAAGAAGAATAATCCTCCAATGAGGGCAAAGAGAAAATAACCAATGGTCACTAAATATGCTAATCCTACAGCGATTAGGGCAGAAAAAAGACTAATAATTACAAAAATAATCCACACTTTAAAATCGTTGTATCCCCTGTACACTAAATGATGTGTAGTATGGTCTTTTCCTCCCAGTGCAATGGAAACACCTCTTCGTTTTCGATTAATTACAACGGTCAAAGTATCCATGGCTGTGGGTGTAAATGCTGCTAGAACAATAAAGAAACCAGTCCATGAAGGAGCTTCAAAAACGGCAGGTAAATTCCATAACACTTTGATTCCGAAAAAACTTACAAAAAGTGCAAGAAACTGGCTTCCTGCATCTCCCATAAACATCTTCGATGGATGTACATTATAAAAAAGAAAACCAATTAATGTACCGATTTGTGCAAGTATAATTATTATCCACACGAAAGCATCAACTACGCCCAAAAACATAAGAATCGTAACACAAGCTAAAAGTATAAACAAAGACACGGTAGCGGTAATCCCATCCATGTTGTCCAACATATTTAAGCTATTCATCACACCTACAACCCATAAGATTGTTACAAAACCATCAGCGACAGGATGATGAAAAAAGTCAATACTATTCCCTGTAAATACAAAGAGTAATCCACAAAGAATTTGCACGGAAAGTTTCAATATGGGCTGTGTATTATAATAGTCATCTGCAACTCCCATTGAAAAAGCGAGAACGCTTGCAAAAAACAATCCTAAAAATTCTTGATTATAAAAAACATTAACCTCTTGAGTGGCAAATAAAAATATACACACAGCTAGAAATGAAACAAACATACTAATTCCACCTAAAGCTGGCTTAGCAATTGCACTCCAGCGACCATTCGTATCGTTTTTACCCACGAATTTTTTCTTATTTGAGTATACAAGCAACAAGTAGTTACTAAATATTGAGAGGAGAAAACCTCCGATAAGTATGCTCAATATTTGGATGAAAAAACCAGAATCCAACAGAGAAAAGTTTAATTAGTAATCGAAATTTGACGCAAAACTAATGAAACTTTCATACTTTTTATCTTTCTCTGATAAAATTGGATTGTTAATTCCCCAATTAATTTTTAAGGCTGGATCATTCCACATCAAACCTCCTTCACTTTTCTGATTGTAGAAGTTTGTGCACTTATAACTAAAAATTGTTTTGTCTTCTAAGGTCAGAAAACCATGGGCAAATCCAGCAGGAAGATACAACTGGTGTTTATTTTCGCCTGACAAAATCACGGATAAATGTTCTCCATAAGTGGGTGAGTTACGTCTTAAGTCAACGACCACATCCATCACGCTTCCTTGAATCACTCTAACTAACTTTCCTTGTGCAAATGGTGGATGCTGAAAATGTAATCCTCTTAAAACACCTTTGTTAGACATCGATTCATTATCTTGTACAAAAGTGGGCACTTCTCCAACCTTCTCCTTCCATACATTGGCATTAAAGCTCTCAAAGAAATATCCTCGGTCATCCGAAAAAACTTTTGGCTTTAATAAAAAAACACCTTCTATTTTTGTTTTCAGTATTTCCACAGCTCTGTCAATTTCTATTCTTCATAATACCCACTACCATAACCTCCAACCATATCTTTTCCTGATACTTCAACACCATTCAGGATAATGTTGAGACTCTTAATCTCATTGATTTTCGATAATTCATGCAACTTGTCGCTATAAAAACGTTTAGAATAATTCGCACGAAAGGCAAAAATTGAAATGTCAGCTTTACATAACAAGTGAATGCCGTCAGAAACCAGTCCGATAGGAGGTGTGTCAAAAATAATCACGTCATAACGACTTATAAGTTCTTCATATACCTTTTCAAAAGCCTCGCTCATAAGCATTTCGGAAGGATTTGGAGGAATTGCACCAGCCGTAATAAAATCTAAATTATCAATTCTAGATTTTAAAATCACCTCATCCAAAGTGTATTGCCCACCCAGCAAATTACTCAATCCATAGTTATTTTCTACTCCTAAACCTCTGTGTAGCTTCGGTTTTCTTAAATCTACATCCACCAAAAGGACTTTTTGACCAGTTAAAGCAATAATTCCGCCCAAATTCAAGGCTATAAAAGTTTTACCTTCTCCAGATACCGTTGAAGTTATTGCAATAGTTTGATAATCTCGATGGACAAAAGATAAATTAGACCGTATGGTTCTAAATGATTCACTAATTAAAGATTTTGGCTTTTTGTCTACAAAAAGTGTAGAGTTTTCCATCTTGTCTTTCACTTTAGGAAGTGAACCTAAAATCCCTATTCTTTCAGGAATCAGAGATCTTAAATCGCTAAGATTATAAATCTGGTTAAAGGTAATATATCTTAGCACTAGGAAACCGATAGATAAAGCAATAGATAGAAATATTGACATTCCATATATCATGCTTGCCTTTGGTGAAACTGGGGTGTTTGGAACTGTAGCTTCGTTAAGCACCTTGTTATCTGAAGTATAACTTGCGTTAGAAATTGAATATACCACTTTCTTTTCGGTCAGGAGGGAATAGTACTTCTCATTTAAGTTTTGGATATTCATTAATCTATCCAATTCCATTTGCTTTTCTGGCAATTCGTCGTGCTTAGCTTTAACCTGCTGATAATTTTCTCTAATAATAGCTAGCTTTTCTTCCGTTCGTTCAGAAATCAGCGCAATAATTTCGTTAATAAGCTCGATTTTTAAGTCAATTCGGTTATTTAATCGTTTTATGGCTTCATTATTAGTTGTTACCTTAAAAGATAGGTTTTCCTTATCAATGATTAGCTCATGCAGTTCTTTAATCTGCTCATTTAAGCTTCCTGAAAAGGATTTACCTAACAACTCGGGAATTAAACGATACACGTCCATCCCATCAGGATTTTCATTAATTTTTTTATTGACAAGCTGTAAAACTCTTAACTCCTCTTTAATAATGTCTTCTTCCTTTTGTAGTTCTAGCAATCTATCTGAAATGAAAGCACCTAAATGTTCCTTATTGGCAATATTCTCTCGTCTTTGAAAATACAAAACACTATCTTTTGAAACACTCAACTCTTTGTTTAAGGAATCTAGCTGTGTTTCAATAAATTCAAGTGTTTTCTCTGCACTTTCTTTCTTTACTTCTTCATAATATCTAAAAAAATCTTCCACTAAAGCTGTAACAATGTCTTTAGCTAATAAAGGGCTTTCATTGACACACCTCACTTCTACTGTTCGGGCATTTACATCCACAGGCTCAATCGTTACTCCTGACGCTAAGCTTCTTGCAAGTTGATGTAAATCATTAATTTGAAAATACAATTTATTCACCACTCCTTCAGCCTTGAAACTTTCAATGTTATTAATGGTTAATTTAATATTAAAATACGGCGTTACGATTATCTCTTCGTTACCAACTAAGTATGAAAGATTTTGGTTGTCGTGATTCAATTCAATATAAATTTCATCATCTTTTATGACAAAGAAAATAGGTTTTCCATAAAGTGTTGAGTCCTTCAAAGTGAGTAGCTCCACATTAAAGTTGCCCTTCCCATATCTGTTTTCCGTCAAAAATTCGCCTTGTGCTTTATGCCAAACTTGTATGGGTAAAGTAGAAATTGCTCTTTTAAAAAGTACTCGAGAACGCAAAATCTCTATGTCTTTTGATAAAGTTCCCAGCTGGTGTATATCCTTAAATCCGAGTATTTCTTGGCTTTGATTTTCAGTGTTAATTTGAATTAAAGCCTTAGACTCATACAGCGGTTTTGTGTAGCGTAAGTATAGAAAGGCACCGATATTTAAAAACGTGATAATCAGCACACACCAATACCAGTTTTGCTTAAGAATCAATTTTAAAATATTGATATCAAAAGCTGAGTTAACTACTATTTTCGATCGGCTTGTACTCATTAATTAAATGACAAAATTAGTGTAACAATCAGTGCTGCTGATGAAATTAAAGATACAATGGGTGTGATTTCCTTTAAAAACTCTCTAGAAAGTTGTTTGGTAGGTTCTACATAAATATAATCATTAGCTTGAACAATCATATCTGCATACATCAACCCATCAATTGTGCTCATATCTACCTGATACACCTTTCTTCCTTCATCTGTTTGCCTCATCACTTTAATATTCTTTGCTTTTCCTCTTTCTGTAATTCCTCCAGCAAGTGCTAACGCTTCCATTAAAGTTGTATTTTCGTTGGTAATTGGAACGACTTTAGCTGTACCGCCTGAGCCAGGAAAAACGATTACTCTTCGATTTGTAACCTCCAACTGAATAAAAGGGGCAACATAATTCTTTGCATATAAATTTTTTAATTTTTCTTGTGCTTCAATGATTGACAAGCCTTCCAACTCTACCCAGCCAACCACTGGTAATTCAACTCTGCCATCAGGACGTATCGTATAATCTAACGCTGCATCTCGTGTCATTTGTGAGATATTGCCATCAGAATTTACTCCCGCAGTAAAATCAATTACACGTGCTCCGCCTTCAACATAAAGTTTTAAGCTGATTTTGTCGTTTTTTGCTAGCCTATATTCTTCTGAAGGTGCTAAGGGAATACTATCTGTAATTACTTCCTCGTCAGCAGATTTAAACATCACGTAGGAATTTACCCCACAAGAAGTAAAAACCAGCATGAGCATGCCTGTTAAGAACAAAAAAAATATATGCTTATTCATCTCTTCAGTAGTTCTTTATAATAGTCTTCCATTTCTAAGACCAGTCTCTGATAGCCAAATTTTTCAGTTGCATTCTTTTGTCCAAAAATAGAAATCTTTTCACGTAACTTGTCATCTTCTATCAATAAACGTAAGTTTTTAATATAAGTTTCAATATTTTCTCTTTTTACTACGAAGCCTGATTTTCCATCCTCCATTGCGTCTCTAACTCCTCCCACATCGGTTGAAATAACAGGAACTCCAGCTGCTTGAGCTTCAATCAAACTTACAGGTGTCCCTTCATTTTTAGAGGTTAAGCAAACAATGTCCATTCCTTGAATAAACGTAGCTATATCTAATATCCATGAAGTCATCATGATACGGTTTGGATATGCTTCATTGAGCTTATTAACACGGTCTTCAATGTGGTTCTTTTCACTGCCATCTCCTACAATAAACACTTTTATTTCTTGTGGTGTTTGTTTTAAAACTTCCTCTATCACATTTAAGAAATAATCATGGTCTTTTATAGGTGCCAATCGACCAATAATTGTAATCGCCACCTCATCATCTGATAATTTATATTGAGCGCGGACAGCTTCTCTCTTTTCTATTCTTCCCTCTTGAAATTTTTGTAAATCAAAACCTAATGGAATTACTTTTATTTTCTCCTGATTAACAATTTTATGGACGTCTGCTAGCTCGTGCTTTTGTAGCGCGCTAATAGCTATTATTCCTGTTGACTTTTTTGCTAAATAACGTTCAATTTGCTTAAAAAACGTGGTTTTAAACTTACCAAAATAAGAATGAAACACATGCCCATGAAATGTATGTACAACCACAGGAATTCTCAGAGAAAAAGCAGCCATTCTTCCTAAAAGTCCAGCTTTTGAAGCATGTGTATGTACAATGTCTGGCTGAATTTCTTTTAAAATCTTCTTTATTTTTTTATACGCTCTATACTCTTGACTAATGTTAATTGCCCTACTCATTTCAGGCAAAACAATGGGCTTTATTCCATATTCCTTTAAAATATGTAGCGAGTTTGTTTCTCCTTTATCGGGAACTCCTCCGATGAGCGTTGTTTCAAATTCATCACTTAAAAATCGTGTTAAAAATGTAGCATTAAACGTTGGTCCCCCAAGATTAAAACGATTAATTATTCTGACTACTTTTATTTTTTTGTCCATCGTTGATACCAATTTTGGAAAACAATATATGCCCACATCGTTACTGTAGCTTCCTCCTCATTAGCTGCTTCAAAGTTTTTCTTCAACGCTTGCACGCCTTCATATTTAAAAATTCCTTGTTCTTCCAAGAATGATTTATCCAGCCATTCTTCTTGTACAACCTCATTCCAAGAAGCTTTAATCCACGCATGTAATGGAACTTCAAATCCTCTTTTTGAGCGTGAAAAAACCTCATCAGGAAGTTGACCCCGAAAAGCATCGCGAAGTATACGTTTTCCCACATTCCCTTTTAATTTGAACTGTTCGGGAAGGCTGTTTGCAAATTCCACAAAACTTTTGTCTAAGAATGGTGCACGCACTTCTAATCCATAAAACCGACTCATTACATCTACTTTCTTCAACATGTCGTAGGGAAGCACAAAGTCTTGGTCATTCTGTAAAAAAGATTGTAAATTATCGTCAGAATAAGCTAGCTTATAATTAAAATATGAATAATCACGAAGTAAATCTTTACCTTGTTTTTGTGAAATAAACTCAGCTAAAAACCAATAACTGTCAGGCCATTTCTTTTGGAGTAATGTGTTGAATTTTTTTAACTGTCGAATCCGATTTGCAATTTTTCCTTTTCGGTTACCTCCTGGAAGTAAAGCTGCAATTTTGCTTGCTATTCTTAATGCTATTCCAGGTTTTTTGCTTCTTAAAAAAGCTTTATGCTTGTAATATCCAGCGAGAATTTCGTCAGCACCATCACCAGATAAACATATATCCACTTCCTTTTTCGCTTCTCTCATCAAAAAATAAACTGCAATCACACTTGAATCAGCATAAGGTTCGTCAAAACAAGCAAGCATTTTATTAAAATCGGGAATAATTTCCTCTTCGCCTAATTGAATAGGGGTGTGATTAGAATCTATATGTTGGGCTACATTTTGAGCATATTTCGACTCATCAAAAAAAGCTTGATTTTTATATCCAATCGAGAAAGTTTTTAAATCATTTTGAAAGTCTGAAGCTACTTTTGCAACAATAGAGCTATCAACACCACCACTTAAAAAAGAACCTATCTCTGTGGTAGCATACAATCTTTTAATCACACTTTCTTCTACGTTTTTTCTTGTTTGATCAACTGCCTCTTCGTACGAGATATCTAGTAGTTTCTCTTTCTTCTCATGGCTAGAATAACATTGAATATCAAGCGTATTTCCCTTTACTGTTAAGAAATGTCCTGGAAGTAATTTATGCACTCCACGAATGATTGTGTCGGGTGCAGGAATGTATGTAAGACGAAAAAAAGCGTTCAATGCTTTAGGGTCAATACCCCAAGAGGGCAACCAATATTTAAAAGGTGTCAGTTCAGAGGCGAATAAAATTTCGTCTTCTTGAATAGAAAAAAGCAAGGGTTTGACACCAAGATGATCACGTGCCAAAATCAATTCATCTTCATAAGCGTCATAAAACGCAAAGGCAAAATCTCCTTCTAAATCATTAATTCCCTGAACACCATTTTCAATAAGATGGTAAAACAACACTTCTAAATCCGTGGAAGTGCGAAAAGTGATTGTACCTAATGCTAACAAATTGTTTTTTAACTCTTGATGGTTAAATATCTTTCCATCAAAAATCAAAAAGTAGCGACTGGATTCATCTGTAAAAGGTATTCCTGTATTATCTACTTGATTTGTAGCGGGTAAAAGTTCACTTCGCATGAGTACTTTTCCTAAAATCGATTCTGTTTTAGAATTTAATTTTTGATTATTTTTGTTCCAATAATCAAAAAATCTACTTTGGTCTGATTTTTTCAGTTGATTAGTAAATTTCTTTATTCCTAATAGGTTATTCACAGTTTTATCCTCAATTTTATACAAAAATATGAATAATGTCATGAAAATACTTCTTTTTTACTCCTTCTTTTTTGGCTTGCCTGTATTTTTATTCTCACAAAATGGAAGCAATCGAGTTCAAGATGAAATTGAGCAATTTTCAACAGCAGACGGACTTGAAAATGCAGCCATCAGTTTTATGGCATATAACTTAGATAAAGACAGCAGCATAGCTACTTTTAATGAATTCATGGCTCTTCCTCCTGCTTCAACTGTAAAATTATTTACTACAGCAATTGCATTAGAAGTTTTAGGAAAAGACTATACACCATCTACGGAAATTTATATTGATGGCGAAGTAGATACTTCAGGAACATTAATTGGAAACCTCATTGTTAGAAGTTTGGGTGATGCTTCATTAGGCAGTCGATTTTTCACAGATGAAAATACACGAGATGATTTTTTAAAAGAGTGGATAGAAAAAATAAAAGAGAAAGGAATCAAGTCGATTCAAGGTCGAATTCTTGTGGATGGGTCTTTATTTGACTATCACGGTGTGCCCGACGGTTGGACTTGGTCTGATATGGGCAATTATTATGGTTCAGGACCCAGTGCGAGTGTGGTTTACGACAATATGACGATTTTGCACTTTTCCACTAGCAATCAATTAGGAGGAAGCACTTCAATTGACTCGATGACGCCGCCAATTCCAAATATAAATGTATATAATCAAGTGACCACTTACAACTCCTCAAGAGACAATGCCTATATTTATGGAGCACCTTATTCGTATTCTCGTTTTGCGATTGGCAACTTACCTAGAAATCGGAAGAATTTTGAAGTAAAAGCAAGTATTCCAGATCCAGAACTCACGCTTGGTCAAGTATTTGAAAACGCCTTAAAACAGGCAGGGATTTCTATTAGTGAATCAGCCATAGGTATGCGCTCTGTACGCATGAATGAAGAAAGTGAATTTGATACACCTATTTCCTACGAAAAGCTAGATAAAATAATAGTGCACCACGGAAAATCTGTTGAAGAATTGGTTTACTGGACCAATCTTAGAAGTGTAAATCTTTTTGCCGAACAGTTAATTTATCTCACTGCGTTTGAAGCTAATAAAAGTAATTCCTTTAGAGAAAACATGCGCTACGTCAATCAATACTGGGAGTCAAACTTAGGAATTAAAATGTACCAAACCGACGGAAGTGGTCTTTCAAGAAGCAATGCATTTAGTGCAAATCACTATATTGAACTCTTAAAATTCATGTATAAATCCAAGAATTTTGAAGTTTTTGACGCTTCCCTTCCTGTGGCTGGAGAAAGTGGTACTTTAAGAAGCATGGCTAGAGGACAAGCAGCACAAGGTAAGTTAAAGGCAAAAAGTGGAAGCTTAAATCGAGTGAGGGCATTTTCGGGGTATGTAGACAGTAAAAGTGGAGATAAAATTGCTTTTTCAATCATTGTAAACAACTACGATTTAAGCACGGCTCAACTCAATAAAGAAATTGAGAAAATATTTAATGCAATGGCCAATTGGTAAAATTAACTCTACTATTATTTGTACATTCGTTTTTTAAGACATGAATACCATAAAACATCAAATATCCGCATGGAAGAATGCTTTGTTTTTACCGAACAAAAATGATGTTTTATTGAACTTAGTGGAAGGAAAAAATGCCATAGACATTACCTCAACATATCGTCCTGAAGAGTCTTTCCATATTGAAGAAAACACACTTACATCGCTTGTTTACAAACAGCACACACAACACATAAAAGAAACGGGAGCACCAATTTTTGGAATTGCCTCAGGCTTACTTCATTTTTCATGGGATGACATAGCATACAAAACTCCATTTTTATTAGCCAATAGCGATATTTTGAAGAATAGATTTAATCCATATTTTGAGATTCAACAAATTGAAGATTTCTATGTCAATCCACTACTATTAAATTTCTTTGAGTTGGAGGAACTGCCTTTAGATATTGAAGAAACAATAAGCATTCTTTCCAGTTTAGGTTTAAAAGTCAAGGCAGAAGAAGGAATTTGGGCAGGAAACTTTCATCCTCATCGTTTTGTACTTCAAAAAGAGTTAGATGGAATTCTAGAAGCAAAGACATTCAGTGAGCCATTAAAAAAACTGTTTGGAGAAGTTTCAGAAGATAACAAACTTCAACTTTCGCCTTATTTGCTATTTCCCGCTGATGAAAGCCAAAAACAAGCAATAGAAATGGTTAAAAGCCAAGATATTGTGCTTCAGGGACCTCCCGGAACGGGAAAATCGCAAGTCATTGCCAATTTAATTGCGCAAACGATTGGGAAGCAACAAAATGCTTTGCTTGTCACAGAAAAAGAAGTGGCTTTAGAAGTGATTTATGACCAAATGAACAAGTGTAATCTACATCACTTTTGTGTCTTGTATCATCACAAATTAAAATCAAAGCTTTTTGTGCAATCTCTTCTTGAAACTTGGAGATTCATTGAACAATTGCCCTCTACTCCTGTCGTTCTTAATCAACAAGCTAAACTTTTACAGCAAGGATTAGACTTAACATTAGAGCGAATCAAGCAAGAGGATTTAATCGGAGGAATTTCACTGACAGCATTCAAAGCGGCAAATAAGCTTAAAGAAGATGCTAAGTATTTATCAAATACTCCAGAAATAAAGGTATGGGAAGAAGAGAAAAAGCTCTTACAGCAATTGCAGGAAAACGGCTTGGATATTTTCGGCGCTTGGCTACTCGTCAAAACAGAGAAACATAATATTAAAAACATAGAAAAGGAAATCGAAAAATCGCTCCAATTACTCACAGAAATAGTTGACCAAAATATATCCTATCAATCACTACAAGAAAAGATTAAAGCAAGTGGAATAGTTTCCTTATTCTTTTATCAAGACCAAGCACTTCCGATTGAAGTTTTTCAAGCAGACAGCAGACTTCAAAAACGTTTTTTCTCTCTATACAACACTTTAAAAACCCTTTCTGAAAAAGAGGAATTACTTCGCATTGAAGAGGAAAACTGGAGTAAAAAATTCAGTCTTTCAGAGCTCAACGAATACATTTTAGCCTTAGGTTCAACCAATAGATTTAATCTTCGAACGCATCTCACAAAAAGAAAATTATCTCGATTCACTCAACTCAATTTATCCGATGGTAAAAAAGCATTAGAAAATTTAGTTGAATTAAACAGCGTGAGAAAAGAACAAATTGAAGTAAGAAGTAAATTAAGAAAACAAAATTTACCCGATGATTTAATCACTTTGGATTACATTCATTATGCTATCCGTAAAATTAATAGCATAGCACAAAACAGTATTCAAAACATCTTTCAAATCTCTGAAAAAGAACGCATAGAACTAAAGCGCCTTGCGCCCACTTTAAACTTGTTAAATACACTTCTTCACACTTACTTTGACTTTAAAGAGGAGACACCTATAATGGAGAATTTGAAGAAAATTCAAAGCACTCTTCCTCTACTCATTGAGAATGCGGCTCTTGTAGAGAACATCAGTTCTTCTACAAAAAATGTACTTTTGAACACACACAATTTAACGGAGGCAGAAAGTGTAATTTACAATTCACACTACAAGAAATTTAAAGGGCAATTCCCTTCTTTAGCAGAGCTTACAGGTGAAGAAATAGAGTTGAAAGTAGAACAAATTATTCACACATTAGAAAAAGAAAGTAAAGATTTCGCAAAGTTTATTCAACAAGAAATAAAAGTAAAGTTTGAAGCATACCATATATTACTACAAACACCTTCACGAAAATTAAGCGAGGAAGAGAAAATATTCAAACAACAACTGCGCAAAGGAAAATCTATTTTAGTTAAAGCTTTTGATAGAAAACGTGTATTTCCAACGGTAAGGGAACTTCTAGAAAGTGAAGCAAAACATTGGATTACACTTCTAAAGCCCGTTTTTCTGTGTAGCCCATATAGTGTAGCTAAAAGTTTACCACTTAACCTCAATTTCGACTTAACTATTTTTGATGAGGCAAGTCAAATTCCAATAAGCCATATCGTAGGCAGTGTACAACGTTCAAAAAGAATCGTCGTATCAGGAGATCAACAACAAATGGCACCACAGTTTTACTTTCAAAAGAAAGAAGCACACCAAACAGACGCTTTACATCATGCCAGTTTTTATTTGGAGAATGCTTTGCTCACACATCATTACAGATCGAAACATCCTCAGCTGATAGCATTTAGCAATCAATACTTTTACGAAAACAAACTCAAAACTTTTCCAACTGTCAATCCTGTTTTCCCTATTGAAGTGATTGATACCAATGGAGTTTTCGAAAATAGAATTAATGTAGTGGAAGCGAAAATAGCTGCCGATTTGATTCTCAAAAAGGTAGAAAGTAAAACTTTTAACTTCGGTTTAGTGGCATTTAGTCAATCCCAACTCCAAGCAATTTTAACACATCTTCCAGCTAATGTTATTGCTCAACTTGAGAATAAAAAATCGATTTTCATTCAGTCTTTAGAGAATGTTCAAGGTGACCAATGTGAACATTTGATTATCAGTTTAGGTTACGCTAAAAATGCAGCAGGAGAGTTTCATAAAAGGTTTGGTCCTCTTAACCAAGATCAAGGTCATCGAAGATTAAACGTATTGCTTTCACGCGCACAATCAAAAATCACATTTATTAGAAGTGTAAGGTCAAAGGATTTTTCCATTTCATCGAATGAAGGCGTTGAAATGCTACGTAAACTTATGTTGTTTTTAGAACAAGATGTGAGTTCTATAGGAAAAATTGAATTTCCTAAAGGCATTAAGCATAATAAAGACACTATCACTATTTACGATCTCTCTTCTGCTTTTAAAAACAGTCAATCACTCATCGACTTTTATAGAACAAGTGTGCAGAGAGCTTGGAAAGTAAAAATCAATTTTTAAGTCCATTTACTTTTCGAGGATAAATCAAAAGTAAGTTGAAGTCCGCTTCAATCTCATAAAGAATCACAATAGACTCTTCACGTTCATGTATAGCTTCAAAACGTTATATATTCTTTCTTTATAGTTATTAATTCACGAGAAAAACTTATCTTCACACCCAAATAATTAAACTATGGCAAAAGTAAATTGGGAAACCGTTAAAGAGTACGAAGACATAACTTTCAAACAGTGCAATGGTGTGGCTAGAATTGCTTTTAATCGACCTGAGGTTAGAAATGCTTTTCGACCAGAAACCGTTTCTGAATTGTTAGAGGCTCTAATTATTTGTCACGAATCTCAAGAGATTGGTGTGGTTTTAATTAGTGGAGAAGGACCTTCGCCAAAAGATGGCGGTTGGGCTTTTTGTTCAGGAGGTGACCAACGTGTTCGTTCCAAGCGAGGTTACAAAGGTTTAGATGGAGTTATGAAGTTCAACATTTTAGATGTACAACGTCAAATTCGCTTTATGAACAAAGTTGTCATTGCTGTGGTGCCTGGTTGGGCTGTAGGAGGTGGTCATTCTCTGCATGTAGTTTGCGATTTAACTTTAGCCAGTAAGGAACATGCAATTTTCAAGCAGACAGATGTGGATGTTGCCAGTGTGGATGGAGGATTTGGTTCGGCATACTTAGCTCGTCAAGTAGGTCAAAAAAGAGCAAGAGAAATTTTCTTTTTAGGGAGATCATATTCTGCACAAGAAGCTTTTGAGATGGGAATGGTAAATGCGGTTGTTCCACATGAAGAATTAGAAGACACAGCGTATGAATGGGCGCAAGAAATCCTTACAAAAAGTCCAACAGCTACCAAAATGGCTAAGTTTGCTTTTAACCTAATTGATGATGGCTTGGTTGGACAGCAAATTTATGCTGGAGAAGCGACTCGTTTAATCTACATGACGGACGAAGCCGAAGAAGGAAGAAATGCCTTTTTAGAAAAACGTCCACGTGATTTCAGTAAATTCCCGAAATTCCCATAAAAACAAAGCGATTATAGAAATGAGTTCACTAAAAACTGCGCTTTCCAAACGTTTCGGGGCACACCGAGTAAGCGATTATCCAATAAGTGATGAGGATTATATAGACCTTTTAAAATTAGAACTCGAAACAAAGTTTCCACTCACCGTGCTGATGACAAACGGAATGTCTAATTATACCATGCCGGTAAACGAGCACTATAAAGGAAAAGAACACAACGAAATTTATTTTTGTTTGCCTTCTTATTGGGATTTAGAAGACCCAAATATGCGTTGGCCACTTGAATTAATGCAAAGATTAGCGAAAAATGTAATAGAAAACAAAACGTGGTACGGTGCTGGACACACCATAGCAAACGGAAATCCAGCAATGCCACTTTCAGATACAGTACAACAAGAATACCTTCTGTTAACTGACCCTATCGCTTTAGAAGACTATCTTCAGCCTCTTCAACTAGCAGATAAAACAGTACATTTTTTAGCCATTGTTCCTGTCTTTTACGACGAGTACGAGCGTAAAGTTTACAAAGGCTATCCGAAATGGATACGAAGATATAGAAGTAGAAACTACACAGAGATAGTTGATGAACATCGTCAATCTTTACATAAAAAAAGGTGGTTTTTCTAAACTGTATCTATTAATTCTTGGATATAATTTAATAGCTCTTCTCTTCCCTGTCCTGAAACACTAGAAGTTGTAAACATAGGTGGCATCTCCTCCCAGTACTTTAACATCTCTCTTTTATAAGCAGCAAGATTTTTTTGAAGTTCCACGTTTGAAAGTTTATCTGTTTTGGTAAAAACCATAGAAAAAGGAAGTTGGTTTTCTCCACACCAAGACATAAACTCCAAATCAATTTTTTGAGGTTCAAGTCGTGAATCAAGAAGTATAAAAGTGGTGTATAAATTTTCTCTTGTCAATAAATACTCTTCAATGAATGCTTCCCATTTCTTTCGTTTAGATTTTGACGTTTTAGCATATCCATAGCCAGGTAAGTCAACTAAATACCATTTTTTATTAATCAAAAAATGATTGATTAACTGTGTTTTTCCAGGTTTTCCAGATGTTTTAGCCAAACTCTTTTGATTAGCCAAGGCATTTATCAATGAAGATTTCCCCACATTAGAGCGTCCAATAAAAGCAAATTCTGGAAGTGTGGGTGCTGGGCACTTACGTACATCGCTATTACTAATTACAAATTCTGCAGAACGAATAAGCATATTTTTTATTTACAAAGTTAATTTTTTAGTCAGTATTCAATATATTTATATTCTTATTCAAGAAAAAAAATTATCTTTAACCCAAGATTTTGAATATGTATAATCTATAAATAACTGAAAAACAAGTATTAACCAGGTTAAAACAGATGAAAAGTAATAATTTTATGTTTAAATTTTGAAATTCAAAACATAAATTCTTTCTTTGCAAACTGAATTAAACCTTAAAAAATTAAGAAATGTCTAATATTAAATCAAGAGTTGTATCAATTATTATTGATAAATTAGGAGTTGAAGAAGCTGAGGTTACACCAGAAGCGTCATTCACAAACGATCTAGGAGCAGATTCACTAGACACAGTAGAATTGATTATGGAATTTGAAAAAGAATTCAATATTGCTATTCCAGATGATCAAGCTGAAAACATCCAAACTGTTGGTCAAGCAGTTTCTTACATCGAAGAAAACGCAAAATAAAATTCAATAAAAGCATTTTTCTGTATTTTACAATTTAGATTCATCTTATTATGGAATTAAAACGAGTTGTAGTAACTGGTTTAGGGGCACTAACTCCAATCGGGAATACCATTGAAGAATATTGGAACGGTTTGATAACTGGAAAAAGCGGAGCTGCACCCATAACACATTTTGATGCTTCTAAATTTAAAACTCAATTTGCTTGTGAATTAAAAAACTTCAATGTTGAAGACTATATTCACAGGAAAGATGCTAGGAGATTAGATAATTTTTCTCAGTATGCCATGGTTTCTGCAATGGAAGCCATGGCTGATTCTAAATTAATGGAATCAAACCCAAACCTAGATAGAATTGGAGTAATCTGGGGATCGGGCATTGGAGGAATAAAAACATTCCAAGAAGAGCATAGCGATTTTATCCAAGGGGATGGAACGCCAAAAATTAATCCTTTCTTTATCCCTAAAATGATTGCAGATATTGCTGCAGGTCATATCTCTATTCATTACGGACTGCGTGGTCCAAATTATGCTACTGTTTCAGCATGTGCCTCATCAACAAACGCAATTATTGATGCGTATAATTTAATTCGCTTAGGTAAATCTGACGCGATTGTTACTGGTGGTTCAGAAGCAGCAGTTACAGAGATGGGAGTAGGTGGTTTTACGGCAATGAAAGCATTGTCTGTAAGAAATGATTCACCTGAAACAGCTTCTCGACCTTTTGATAAAGATAGAGAAGGCTTTGTACTTGGTGAAGGAGCTGGTGCCTTAATTTTAGAAGAATATGAGCATGCGGTAAAACGTGGTGCTAAAATTTATGCTGAAGTGGCTGGTGCTGGAATGTCGAGTGATGCACACCACATTACTGCTCCACACCCAGAAGGAATTGGTGCAAGAAATGTAATGATTGAGGCATTAGCGGATGCTAATATGAAACCTGAAGATGTAGATTATGTGAATGTTCACGGTACTTCTACTCCGCTTGGAGATATTGCTGAAATCAAAGCAATTAAAGCTGTTTTCGGAGAAAGCGCATATAATTTAAACATCTCATCCACAAAATCGATGACTGGACACTTGTTAGGAGCGGCTGGAGCAATTGAAGCTATTGCATGTATCCTTTCTGTTCAAAATGACATCGTTCCTCCTACAATTAATCACTTTACAGACGATCCAGAAATTGACAGCAAGCTCAACTTAACATTCAATACCGCACAAAAAAGAACGGTGAATGTAGCGCTATCAAACACATTCGGATTTGGAGGACATAATACATCTGCTATTTTTAAAAAATTTAAATAAGTTTGTTACGTTGGCTTTCATTTAGCTCAAAAAAAAGGAGCAAGAATGACCTCAAACTAATTCGATTTATTATTAAAAAGTTTGGGTATAAGCCTAAAAACTTGTCTATTTTTAAGATTGCTTTAACACATAAGTCCGTATCAAACCTTTCAAAAAAGCTAATCTCTAACGAACGTTTAGAATTTCTTGGTGACACCATACTCGATGCAATCATAGCCGATTATCTTTACCACAGATTTCCAGATGAAGATGAAGGCTATCTTACAAAAGTAAAAGCAAAATTAGTAAATAGAAAAGCCCTAACAGAAATCGCTAGTGCTATGGGAATAGCAGAGCATCTTGTCTATCAAAAAGGAAGAGGTATACGCATTGAAACGCTTGAAGGAAATGCATTTGAAGCGATTATTGGAGCAATTTATTTAGACTCAAACTACGAAGCAGTAAAGAAATCAATCCACCATACAATCCTTAGAAACTACGTAGATTTACCTACTTTATTGGAAGAAGAAATAGACTTCAAAAGTCAACTCTATATTTGGTCACAAAAAAACAGATTCAGTATTGAGTTTGTGACTTTAAAAGAAGAATTGGTGAATGGAGAGTGGGAGTATGAAGTAGAAGTGTACATTAACTCCAATGCATACGGAATAGGTAAAGGAAACACAAAGAAAATTGCAGAACAAGCCGCATCAAAACAAACGCTCGAATTGTTGGGATAACAACGCCCTATTTTTATTTGATATTCATGAAATATTGAACCGCTAATTCATACCCTTTTAAGCCAAATCCAAAGATACAACCTTCAACCACAGGACTCAGTAAACTTTCGTGTCGGAAGGATTCGCGTTGCGTAATATTCGAAATATGAACCTCAACTACAGGTACAGAAATAGCCGCCACCGCATCACGAATGGCAACCGACGTATGTGTATAGCCACCAGCATTAAGGATGATACCATCTGCAGTTGATTGTTGTAGCGCATCAATGATTTCTCCTTCAATATTAGATTGAAAAACAGACAATTTCACCCCATCATGGGAAATGCTTTCAAGATATTCTTCAAAAGACATTTTTCCATAAATATTTTGCTCTCTTTTCCCAACAAGATTCAAATTGGGACCGTTAATGATTAAAATTTTCATGCTCAACAGGTTTTGGGTATGGTAGACAAAGATAGTTTTAAAGATTTTATAATGAAATGAAAAGAAATATACTTTTTCAGTAATTCTCAAAGTTAAGTTACATAAACAAAGCTACTTTCTTGTCAAATTCTTAAAAAATATGCGTATTTCTGTAAAATATTAATTCTTCAGACAAAATTTTGAAGAAAAAAGACACTTGATATGCTTCATCATTCAAGTGTGGCAAAAAAGCAATCAAAAAATATTTATTTTTACCCTATGAAAAAATGGGACATCTATAGAAAAGACTTTGTAAACTACCTCAAAATTGAAAGAGGATTAGCTGAAAACTCTATTTTTGCCTATCAACAAGATTTAGACAAGCTCATCGACTTTGCTAAAAACAAATCCATACACACAGAAGAGATTACTTTAAATCATTTAAAAGAGTTAATTGCAACGCTTTATGATTTGGGATTAAGTGAACGCTCTCAAGCCCGTGTAATTAGTGGTATAAAACAGTTTTTTGATTTTTTAATTTTAGAAGGAGTTTTGGAGGAAGACCCAAGTTCATTATTGGAAATGCCACAAATAGGAAAAAAGCTACCAGTTTTTCTAAGCGTTGAAGAGATTGATCAACTTCAACAAGCCATTGATTTGAGTAAACCAGAAGGACACAGAAATAAGGCGATAATTGAAACGCTGTATAGTTGTGGTTTGCGAGTAAGCGAGTTGATTGACCTTAAATTTTCCAACATCTACTTCAAAGAAGGATTCATACGCGTAATTGGAAAAGGAAATAAAGAACGATTGGTTCCAGTGAGTCCTTCTGTTGAAAAAGAAATTCGACTTTATGTAGAAAGCACAAGAAACCACATGAACATACAGCCCGGACATGAAGACATTGTATTTCTCAACCGACGAGGCAAGCAACTCACAAGAGTGATGATTTTCACCATTGTTAAAAACTTAGCCCAAGCAGTTGGACTTAAAAAAAATATAAGTCCGCATACATTTAGACATTCATTTGCCACTCATTTAATTGAGGGAGGTGCTAATTTGAGAGCGATTCAAGAAATGTTAGGACATGAATCAATAACGACCACAGAAATATACACACATTTGAATCAAGAGTATATTCGCGAAGCAATCTTAAGTTATCATCCTAGAAACAAGGAATAATTTTCAATCAATAAACCAAAGCACGATATTGTTCTAATAAAAGTCAAAAGTTAGTTAAAATATCAGGTTTTTAAGATTTGACTTAGCGGTTGTCTATGATATTTACTATTTTTGATAAAAATTATATAACTATGGGATGTACAAATTGTGGCAATAGCGATGGTGGAATGCCCCGCGGATGCCGAAATAATGGTACCTGTAGTTCTGGAGGATGTAATAAACTTGGCGTTTTCGATTGGTTAGCAAACATGCAATTACCAAGTGGAAAAAGTCAATTTGATATAGTCGAAATACGATTCAAAAATAGTCGAAAATCTTTTTTTAGAAATTTAAACGGTTTAGACTTAAATGTAGGTGATGTTGTTGTTGTAGAAGCCTCTCCTGGTTATGATGTGGGAGTTGTTTCTGTAAACGGCGAGTTATCCAGAATACAGTTACAAAAAAAGGAACCAGGCTTTAAAATTCATGAAGCTCGAAAAATAATTCGTCATGCTACTCAGGAAGATATTGACAAATGGGTGGCTGCAACGAAGAAAGAGCAAAGTACCATGCACCGTGCTAGGGAATTGGCCATTAAATTGGATTTAGATATGAAAATATCTGATGTTGAATTCCAAGGAGATGGTACAAAAGCAACATTTTACTATACGGCTAATGGGCGTGTTGATTTCCGTCAATTAATTAAAGATATGGCAGACGCATTTCGTGTGCGTATTGAAATGCGTCAAATTGGTGCACGTCAAGAAGCTGCTCGTTTAGGCGGAATCGGTTCTTGTGGTCGAGAGCTTTGTTGCTCTACATGGCTTACCGACTTTCGTTCAGTGAGTACAAAAGCTGCACGATATCAGCAACTGTCTTTAAACCCTCAGAAACTAGCTGGTCAATGTGGAAAACTTAAATGCTGTCTTAATTATGAACTCGATGTCTACGTTGAAGCTTTAAAAGACTTTCCTTCACCTGAGATTAAGCTTTACACCAAAAAAGGCGTGGGAATTCACATTAAAACAGATGTTTTCAAACAAATAATGTGGTATTTACATCAAGTTAAAGATGAAAGTACACCAAGCCTTATTGCTTTACATCCTAACCGAGTAAAAGAAATTATTGAGCTAAATAAGCAGAAAAAAAACCCTGAGGATTTAAAGGACTTTATGATAGAAACTGTTATAGAAGTGCCTGAGGTAGAATACTCAAATGGAGGGAATCAAGATGATTTAGATCGATTTAGTGACGATTTTAAGAAAAAGAAAAAAAGTAATCGAAAGAAGAGATCGAGAAAGAATGTGGCTCAAGGCAACAAAAACAAAGCTGATAATAATGTAAAAAAGGACAACAAGGCACCTAGTAAAAAGAAAAAAACGCCAAAGAAAACGAGTCCAAAAGCGAAGGAAGGAGACAAAAAAAATACACGAAAGTCAAAACGTCCATCCAATAGGCAAAACAATAATAACCCAAAAAATAAGAAAGGGAATGATGAAAACAAGTAAGCTTATCATCGCAGTTTCTTTAATGTGTATAATTGTGCTTGCTACGCAAAGTTGTAGCGACAATGCTTTATATGATAGTGCCTATAGTTTTAAAGGAAATGAATGGCAGAAAAGTGATACTGCAAGTTTTTATGTAGATGTTACCGATTCTATCACCAACTATGACTTTATCCTTTCTCTTCGCACTACAAAAGATTATTTATACAGCAATTTGTGGGTTCACATTATGATCACATCGCCCGACCAATCTACCTCAAAAGTTGCACAAAAAATCCCTTTAGCTAATCCAGATGGTTCGTGGATTGGGAAGGTCTCTGGAAGCTTGGTAGAAAGCAGATTGCGCTTTGATGCCAAAAACTTTCCAATTAAAGGACAATATCTCTTCCAGATTACTAACGCAACACAAGAAGAAGTCATTGAAGAAGTTGTAGACATCGGACTACGAATTGAGTAATAAAAAAAGTGTTCAGTATTATTCTTTACTGAACACTTTCACTTATATAATGCATTTTATTTCACGAATCTAAACTTAAAGATGCAGTAGATGGCTCTAAATCCATCCCTCCATCCTATTTTCTTCCCTTCTGCATAGGTTCTTCCATAGTAGGAAATTCCTACCTCATAGATTTTAATTTGAGGAATGCGAGCAATTTTTGCTGTAATTTCAGGTTCTATACCAAATCGTTTTTCAGTAATTTTTAAAGTTTTCGCATAAGAGGTTCTAATCAACTTGTAACAGGTTTCCATATCTGTTAAATTCAAGTTTGTCATCATATTAGAAAGAAAAGTGAGGAATTTATTCCCTATTGAATGCCAAAAGAACAAGATTCTATGCGGATGATGTCCTACAAACCTTGAGCCGTACACTACATCTGCATCAGTTTTAAAGACTGGTTTCAGCAAAAGAAGGTAATCTTCAGGATCATATTCCAAGTCTGCATCTTGTATCAGCAAATAATCTCCTGTGCACTCTTGTATCGCTCTGTTAATTGCAGCTCCTTTCCCTTGATTAAAGGGCTGGGAGAACAATTGAATGGGAAAATCAGTGTGTTTTGATTTATATTCCTCAATTTTCTCCACTGTATCATCTGTTGAACAGTCATTCACAATAATGATTTCCTTCTCTATATTATAAGGCAGCTCAACTTGTCTAATCTTATCTAATATCAAATGTATTGTTGGTCCCTCATTATATGCAGGAATCAAAATCGAAAGTTTCTGAATGTTCATTTTTTAGTTTTAGTCTAGTGTTTCATTTAACCATTTATAAAACTCATTTTGCCAAATCATCGCATTATGAGGTGATAAAATCCAATGGTTTTCCTCTGGAAAATATACCAATCTTGATTTCAATCCTTTTAATTGAGCTGCTTGATACGCTTCAAATCCTTGGGACTTAGGCACTCTATAATCTCTTCCACCGTGGAAAATTAAAATAGGTGTGTCCCATTTGTTCACTAGCGTGTGCGGACTATAATCTACATACGATTTATCATTCTTTTTATCCCAGTATGGACCACCCACGTCCCAATTGGCAAAAAACAGTTCTTCCGTAGTTCCATACCATGAAGTCATATTAAAAAGACCAGCGTGTGAGATAAAAGAGCTAAATCTTCCTTCATGAATTCCTGCTAAATAATATACTGAATATCCTCCGTATGATGCACCAACAGCACCTCTACGACTTTTATCAACATACTTTTCTTTACTCACCTCATCAATTGCCGCAAGATAATCTCTCATTGGTTGTCCTCCCCAATCTTTCGAAATGGCATTATTCCATTGTTGACCAAAACCTGGCAACCCTCTCCTATTTGGAGCTACAACGATATAACCTTGAGAAGCCATCAATCTAAAGTTCCAACGCAATGAAAAAAACTGACTCACTGCACTTTGAGGTCCTCCTTGACAATATAAAAGTGTAGGATACTTGTTTTCTTCACTGAAATTAGGTGGTAAAATCACCCACGTCAACATCTTCTTTTGATCCGAAGTAGTAATCCATCTTTTCTCAATTGTTGGTTCCTCAAATGACGATAAAAACTCATCATTAGCAAAGGTAAATTGTACCTCATTTCCAGATTTGATATCAACCTCATAAAGCTCATTTGGATGTAGCATAGTCTGCTTCATTCCCACTAATTTATTTCCTAAAGTTGATATACTTCTGTAATCATGATCCCCATGAGTAATCTGGCGGTGTTTTCCTGTTTTTACATCCAATTCAAAGTATTGATAAGTAGCTTCCGTCACTGCAATAAAGTAGATTTTATCTCCTTTGTTGTTCCATACAAAAGTACTCACTGTCAAATCAATTGTTGAAGTAAGATTTCTATCTTCTTGCGTTTTTAAATCGCGTACAATAATGTCTGTTTTATCTGCTTCAAACCCTTCGCTTGCCATACTTAACCATCCCAGTTGTTGCGTTTTCTCATGAAGTCTCGGATGCATATCATATCCTAAGTATGGACCCGTTAAATTTGACGTTTCTCCCGTCTGAATATCATACGCGTAAAGGTCAGAGTCTGTACTTGTTGCAAACTCTTTTCCAGTCATTTTTTTAGTGGTGTAAACAACTTTTGATTCTCCTATAAAAATCACATCTCCCAATCCTCCAAAAGGAACCATCACACCATGATAGGGAGTGCCTTCAAGTAAGTTTTTACCTTCTCCGCTTACCTTTCCGTCTTTAATTGGATAAAGAATCAATTGTTTACTATACTCATCCTGCCATTGATCCCAATGTCTGTACATCAAATCATCATAGATTTTTACATTCGCCTTGTCATAATCAGGATATAAATCAGCTATACTCTCTCTCGTTTTTACACGTTCTAAGGTAATGATATAGTTTTCCTCAGGGCTAAATTTGAAGTCAATTAAAGTGTTTTTAGGTCGAGATAGCACCACTTTCAAAGATGGATTATTTAATTCTGTACGCACTACCTTTTTTTCATCACCTTCAACAACAATACCTGCCACTTCATTATTTATCCATCTTAATCCTGAAATTTTTCCTACTTCTCCAGTAAGCACTTCAGTTGTTTTCTTTGCCACATTATAGACAGAATACTCGCTATGCCCTTGATTTTGACTCACATCATAGGTAGTCGTTCTGTAAATAATTTGTTTATTATCGGGCGAAACCTGTTCTCCACCTAACTGTTTAAGCTCCCATAAACTTTCGGGTGTAAATGCTTTAGATTGAGCATGAGCAAAACCGACTGAAAAAAGTAAAAAACCGACTAATAGATTATTTAATTTCATTGGATTAATTTTTGAAAAAGTGAATTTATAAAAAAAATCATAATTCTAGGGTGAAATAGCTAATTTGTTTGTGTATTCACTTCCTAAAACTATTTAATTTAGTGACAAAACACACAGTATAGCACAGCTGAATCAAAAACTATACCTACAATGATTCGATTCAAGGCATCAGCAGATAAAAAATTTCATCGACACACTCAAGCTCAAAACAATAATCGTTTTTCTTTAGTTGTTAAAGCAATAAAATTGAGAAAAACTTTAGTTGAAAAAGACTAAAACTGCTCCATTCTAAAAGATATTTAGTACATTTGTTTTCCTATAAAATAATGGAAAGATTATGGCACATTCAATTAAACCTGGAGTAGCAACAGGAGATGAAGTACAAAAAATTTTTAAATATGCAAAAGAGAATAACTTTGCTTTACCCGCGGTAAACGTTGTAGGTACAAACTCCATTAATGCGTGTTTAGAAACAGCAGCTAAATTGAATAGCCCAATAATTATTCAATTTTCGAATGGAGGTGGAGCTTTCAATGCAGGAAAATCGTTATCAAATGAAAATGAGCAAGCCGCTATTGCAGGCTGTATTTCTGGCGCAAGACATGTGCATTTAATGGCTGAAAAATATGGCGCTACAGTGATTTTACATACAGATCATTGTGCCAAAAAGCTTTTGCCTTGGATTGATGGATTAATGGAAGCGAATGAGGAGGAGTTTGAGAAAACAGGAAAGCCTCTATTTAGCTCGCACATGATCGATTTATCAGAAGAGCCAATAGAAGAAAATATTGAGATTTGTAAACGCTATCTCGAACGTATGAGTAAAATTGGAATTACGCTTGAAATTGAATTAGGAATTACAGGTGGAGAAGAAGATGGGGTAGACAACACAGATGTAGACGTTTCTAAACTATACACAAGACCAGAGGAAGTAGCTTATGCCTATGAAGAACTTTCAAAAGTAAGTGATCGCTTTACCATTGCGGCAGCATTTGGAAACGTGCATGGTGTTTATCGTCCAGGAAATGTTGTTTTATCTCCTAAAATCTTACGTGATTCTCAAACGTACGTACAAGAGAAGTTTAATACTGAGAAAAATACAATTAACTTTGTTTTTCACGGTGGGTCTGGTTCTTCTTTAGAGGACATCCGAGAAGCAATCAGCTACGGTGTAATCAAAATGAACCTAGATACAGATATGCAATATGCATTCAATGAAGGTGTGAGAGATTACATGGAGAAATACAAAGAGTATCTCAATTCTCAAATTGGGAATCCTGAAGGTGATGACTTGCCAAACAAAAAGTATTACGACCCTCGAAAATGGTTAAGAGAAGGAGAAATAGCATTTGTTAAAAGATTAACAAAGTCATTTGAAGATTTGAATAATGTGAATACTTTAAAACAGTAATACTCACAATAAAAAAAACGATAATTTCTATATAAAAGAACGATGGATTGGTTTAAGAGAAAAATAGAAGGAATACGTACATCGACCAAAGATAAAAAAGAAACGCCTGAAGGACTGTGGTATAAATGTCCTAAATGTCAGACGGTTGTTACGATGGACGACCATACCGCGAACTTATACACTTGTGAGCGTTGTAGCTTTCATGAACGTATTGGGTCAGAAGAATACTTTCAAATTCTTTTCGACAATGGAGAGTATAAGGAAATGGACAAAAAGATGATGTCGGGAGATCCATTGAAGTTTGAAGACACAAAAAAATACGTTCACCGTATTGTCGCATCACAAAAGAAAACTGGATTGTCTGACGCCATTCGAACTGCATACGGTAAAATCGATGATCAACAGATTGTCATTGCAGCTATGGACTTCGCCTTTATTGGTGGTTCTCTAGGTTCTGTAATGGGTGAAAAAATTGCTCGTGCTATTGATAAAGCAATTTCATTAAAAGCACCTATGATGATTATTTCAAAATCAGGTGGAGCTAGAATGATGGAAGCTGGACTTTCATTGATGCAAATGGCAAAGGTAAGTGCAAAACTGAATCAACTTTCAGCGGAAAAACTGCCTTATATATCGCTTTTAACAGATCCAACAACTGGTGGAGTAACAGCTTCTTTCGCAATGCTAGGTGATATCAACATCGCTGAGCCTGATGCTTTAATTGCATTTGCAGGACCTCGTGTGGTAAAAGAAACCATTGGTAGAGAGTTGCCAGATGGATTCCAACGATCAGAGTTTTTATTAGAACATGGATTTTTAGACTATATCGTGGATAGACATAACCTCAAAAAAGAGGTATCAAAGTCTATTCGACTGTTCATGAATTAATCGCTTTATTTTATACCTATTCAAGGGCTATTTTTAATAGCGAAGATGAAGTTTTATCCCCTGCCTTAACTAAAAGTAATAGGCGGGGGATTATTGTATATGGCTACTGAATAATTATTTTCTTTTGATATACTCTTTGGTTTGCAACGACACGAAAAAGATATACACCGGTTGCATAACCTTCCACCGTCCATGTTGTTTTATCTGGTGATAAATCTATTCTTTTCCCTGTCAAATCATAGAGCTGAACTGCTTGTATATTCTCTAAACCTTGCACTGTAATCGTTGTATTTGCAGGGTTCGGAAAAACTTCCCAATCCACATAAGTTACTACATTTTCTTGAATCCCTACAAAGTTAATCGCAGCACGAATAGCTTCCATGGCATCTACTTTCCCATACCCCCATTGCACATCGCCTTCAGCAGGAATCGCTCCAGTAAAATTATCTTGTCGCGCTGTTTGAATCAAGATATCCTTCACTTGAAGTGGAGATAAATAAGGATTAACTTCCCAAACTAAAGCAGCTACTCCAGTAACCGCTGGTGCAGACATCGATGTACCTGAAAACCTCCCAAACTCATACGTTTTTCCTTCAAATTCAGTGGAAAGCACAGGATTATAGTTATCATCAGTAAAAGAATTAATTGCGCTTAATATACTTGTCCCAGGGCCAGAAATTTCAGGTTTTAACGCACCATCCAAACGTGGACCAATACTTGAAAAATAAGATCTCGCTCCTCCATATACATAACCATAATTGTTTTCATAATTTGGCACATGTGAAGCAACAGTGAGACAAGCGCTCGCAAGTCCTGGTTCACTCACTCCATAATTTTTATCTCCTGAAACAAAACTACCATCTGAACCGAGAGCACTAAAAGGCAATCCCCAGTTTCCTCCATTAGTGGTTAACGCAATTAAATTCCAAAAATGAACTGTACCTTCAGTGGCTTTTGCTACCAAAACAATATTGAAACTAGGTTTTTCATTTTTGACCTTAAGCCTTATGGTTGGTCTTCCATTTTGAGGATGAGATTCTTGTGCCGTAATGTTGTACCAAACTGTATCATTATTTATTTTTATAAAATCCTCAATATAGCTATTCATCGAAGTTGAAAAATAAGGAGATTCATCTAAAATTGTCATTCCAGAACGCACTTGTATTTTAACTTGAAACTCTTTTCCGACTTCTCCCCAACCGTGTATGCTTTGTCCCCACATGGAATCATGCAAGGCATAATCATAAAAGTTAATTTTTGAAAGTACACTGTCATTAAAAAACTCTCGTTCAATATGAAAATTCACATTGCCATTATTTCCAGCAGAGCACACAAAAAGTACTCCATCATTACTTAAACTATTAATAGCCTGACTTAATAAAGAGCTTCCATCTGGAGTACCGAAATGATACAAACCCCAACTCATATTAATGATTAAATTCTTTCCGAATTCGTTGGCCTTATTAGCCATCCAATACCAAGAATCAAGCACAGCAGCTTCATCCAGAATTAAAGTGGTAAACAAAAACTCTGCTTCATAAGCCACACCTTTTGTCATCACACCCGCTCCACTTCCTCCTGCAATTCCAGAAGTATGCGTACCATGAGTAGAGTAGCTTAATTGATTGCTCGTATCAGATTGCGCTGCTAACAATTCTGCCTCTCCATTATATTCAGCTCCATAACTATAATCTGAAGGATGTGGACCGCTACTTTTCCATTGGTCCCAAGCAGCAAGTATTCTTGTGTTTTGAAGTAAAGTGTCATAAAACATTGGGTGTGTATAGTCAAAACCCCAATCGTTTGAACCAATAATCACATTTTTTCCAGTATAAGCACGTGGTAAATCTAAACCTAAATGTACACTATCTGCACGTGTATCATATAAAGTTTTATCCAAATGTGGCTGTATTTTTTGTGCCAATTCAAGGTACTTAATCTGTGAAAGAGATTGAATTTGATGTAATTCCGTCAATTTTACTCGAACACTTCTGATATTACTACTTCCTTTTCCAATAATTACACCTTCAGGAGTTTCGCTTATTGAAGCACCTTCTCTAAGTTTTCCAATTAAGGAAACGTATATTTCTCCGTCAATAACACTTAAGGGAAACTCATCGGCTTTTTCCGACGTTCCTTTCAATAAAGAAGCTACCTCCTTTTCAATTTTGCTCAAATCAAACTGTGATCGAACAGACATAATCGGTGCCTGTGCAAAAAGTAAACAAGGTAGAAAGAAGAGTAAGAGTAAAGTTTGTTTCATCGTATTAAAATACTAAAAGTGAAATAAATATAAG
>Ga0209075_1000583_pt1 | contig 35909 bp, 35 predicted proteins | sample Stecom2011_FD_187523 | JGI IMG/M metagenome (GOLD analysis project Ga0209075, IMG submission 187523) | Agricultural soil microbial communities from Utah to study Nitrogen management - Steer compost 2011 (SPAdes) (version 2) | ecosystem: Environmental > Terrestrial > Soil > Agricultural land...
TTTTGGAGTCGTAGATTTTAACGTAGGGTTAAGTCTGAGTTATTTTGAGAGCAGATATAAAAACGAAAATGAGGAATATACCGATGCTTTCAATTGGAATCCGAATGTGGTTTTTGAGTTTAACACAAATTCAGGATTTAAACCTTTTGTGGCAGTAGGATATAATTTCTTCAATTCAAATTATAAGATTTATCAAGAGGATTTAAATTTTCCCAATCCTAATGACCCCGCTTTTCAGGGAGCAGGAGATGATTCTTGGAGAGTTAGACTTTCAGGTTTTAATGCGAATATCGGAACTCGATATCATTTTGAAAAGTGGCTTTATATGGAGGTAAGTTATAACTTAATGTCCGTAAAAACCTCAGGGAACAACTTCGGTCTTGAAGCTATAAAGGAATTTAATTCGTTTTATGATTATTCATATTATACAACCGAAAAAAATACAAACTTGCATTTGTTTAATATAGGAGTAGGACTAAGATTTTAGGAAATGAAAAACTGGATACAAGCCGCTCGTCTCAGAACTTTGCCACTCTCGGTTTCGGGAATTATTGTGGGAAGTTTTTATGCTATGCATCAAGGTTTTTTTGATGGATTGATTTTTTCATTAGCTATTCTCACCACATTAGGATTACAGATTTTATCGAATTTTGCCAACGATTACGGAGACGGAGTCAAAGGAACTGATAACGAAACCAGAATTGGTCCTGATAGAGCCATTCAAAGTGGAGCGATTTCCGTAAAACAAATGAAAAATGGAATTATTCTGACCAGTGCTCTTACTTTTCTGATTGCTGTTTTGTTGATTTACATCTCTTTTGGGAAAGAGAATTTCTTTTATACACTCTTGTTTTTGGTGCTGGGAGTTGCCTCGATTGTAGCGGCACTTAAATATACTATTGGGAATTCGGCTTATGGTTACAGAGGTTTAGGAGATGTCTTCGTGTTTCTGTTTTTCGGATTGCTTAGTGTTCTGGGGAGTAATTTCTTGTATGCTAAAGAATTTGATTGGCTTTTGGTTTTGCCGGCATGTGCTGTTGGGCTTCTCAGTACAGGAGTTTTGAACTTGAATAATATGAGAGACGAAATCTCAGATAGAACATCTAATAAAAATACTTTGGTGGTAAAAATAGGAGGGAAGAAAGCTAAAACATATCACTTTACGATTCTCATTTTGGCGATGCTTTCGCTTTTGACTTTCTCCTTGTTAAAAGATTTTAAAGCGGAACAATTTCTTTTCGTACTTGGATTTATTCCGTTATTTCTTCACCTGAAAAGAATCGCTACTTATCAAGACCCGAAAGAATATGACCCAGAATTGAAAGTGGTGGCTCTTTCTACTTTTTTGATTTCGGTATTGCTTTCGATAAGTTTACTTTTGTAACGAAGCATTTTTCTCCACGCTTTTTTGAAAATAAAAAGCAGGAACAAAAAGCAATAAAAATAAAGGCTGAATTAAAAATCTTCTTACGTAAAACAGAACGAAACTGTTGTCGGAATAATTAACTAAATAAAAGAAAGCGCCTAAAAGTAGTACGAAAAATACTCCATACAGAAAAGATGCAACTTTTAGAAATTCCTTGTTCCGGAATAATATGTATATGATTCCTAAGGATAAAATAGTGTTTAGGAAATAGCGTAAAAACAGATTGAAAAAAAGTTTAAAGCTTTCAAATTCCGGAAAGGCTTCACTCTGATAAGCACCTTTAAAATAGCTTAAAAATGGGTCATAAAACCATTCACTTTCGAATAGTCGGATGATGGCAAACCCAAAGATAAAAGGTAAGATAAATAAAAATGATTTAAGCTGTTTCATCTGTTTTTTTAGGAATAAAACCTGAATATTTTGTCACCCAAACCACCCATAGTGTAAATACGAATCCATAAATCACAAGCGGAAATATAACTCCGTGAATTAAGTGATTATATTCCGGATGATGGTATAGAAAATAAGACAAAGCTGATATTCTGAACACATTTAGAATGTGAATCGAGACCAACCCGACCAAAATAAACAAGAGTGCTTTTTTGAAGTTTTTGGCAAAAGCAATCACAAAAGAAGCAAATAAAATCATTACACTAAGAGCGTTACAGCCTTCCACCACTCGAGCTACATAGCGGTCTATATAAAAAACTCTCGTCCATTTTTCGCCTTCGAATTTGTAGATTTCGGTTTGTCCGCCAAAAGTGTTCGAAACATATTTCACCTGATAGGAGAGTTGTTCCGTAAAAGGATCAACTGGAAATTTTTCGTTTTCGTAAAGAGATAAATATTGGTTATACAAAAGCGAAAGTACTCCATAGGATACGAAGAACACCAACAGGAATCTGAGAAAAGGACGATATGTGACGAGATATTTCTTCATAATACAAAATAAAAAATGTAGTCCTTGGGACTACACTTTCATAATTTCTGCTTCTTTTTGACTCAGAAGTTCATCAACTTTCTTAATGTAAGTGTCCGTGAGATTTTGAACGTCAGCCTCACCTTTCTTACATATATCTTCTGCTAAACCTTCTTTTTCTAATTTTTTGATTTCTGTATTAGCGTCTTTACGGGCGTTTCTAATTCCGATTTTGGCGTCTTCGGCTTCGGCTTTTGCTTGTTTAACGAGTTCTCTACGTCTTTCTTCTGTTAATACAGGGATGTTAATGATAACACTTTCTCCGTTGTTCATCGGGTTGAAACCTAGATTAGCAAGTAGAATTGCTTTTTCGATAGGCTGTAACATGTTTTTTTCCCAAGGAGTAACGGTTAACGTGCGAGCATCGGGAGCGTTAATGTTAGCTACTTGAGAAAGCGGAGTAAGCGAACCGTAATATTCTACTCTTACACCTCCTAACATAGCAGGAGAAGCTTTGCCAGCTCTAATATTTAAGAAACTCTTATTCAAGTGAACCAATGAGTTTTCCATGGATTCTTTGGCACTATCTAAAATAAATTCTAACTCTTCCATTTTTGTTTTCAGTTTTAAAGTATCAAGTTAACTTGTAATTAGTGTAAGTATTGTTTAAATAGTTACTACAGTTCCTACGTTTTTACCTTCGCAAATATGTAATAGATTGTCTTCTTTGTTCATGTCAAAAACGACAATCGGTAGTTTGTTTTCTTGGCTCAAGGTGAAGGCTGTGGTATCCATCACGTTTAGCCCTTTGTTTAGTACTTCATCAAAAGTAATGGTATCGAATTTTGTAGCAGTTGGGTCTTTTTCAGGGTCTGCTGTATATACTCCGTCTACTCTTGTTCCTTTTAAAATCACATCGGCTCCAATTTCGATACCTCTCAATACAGCTGCCGTATCGGTAGTGAAGTAAGGATTTCCTGTTCCGGCTCCAAAAATTACGATTCTGCCTTTTTCTAAATGTCTTACAGCTCTACGTTTAATGTAAGGTTCTGCAATAGCTTCGATTTTTAAGGCAGTTTGTAATCTTGAGAACATTCCTTTTTCTTCTAAAGCTCCTTGAAGTGCCATTCCGTTGATAATTGTGGCCAACATCCCCATGTAATCGCCTTGTACTCTGTCCATTCCGTTGCTGGCTCCAGACACTCCTCTAAAAATGTTTCCTCCTCCTATTACGATGGCAATTTCAACTCCTTTGTCGTGAACTTTTTTGATTTCATTTGCATAATCGGAAAGTTTTTTAGGGTCAATTCCGTATTGACGCTCACCCATAAGTGCCTCTCCACTTAATTTTAGGAGGATTCTTTTATATTTCATAACTGATTTTGTGTTGAATGGTGCAAATATAGTTATATTTCGTTTATCCGAAAACCTAGTTTTTTTAAATCTTCCCAAAAATTCGGATAGGATTTTGACACTACATGGGCATCTTCAATCATTATATTTGTTCGTAAGGCAAGAGGAGCAAAAGCCATTGCCATTCTGTGATCTTGATAGGTTGAAATGATTTTTGGGTTAAGGAATTGAAGATTCGGTTCCTGTTTGAGAGAGCTATCCGTTATTGCTATTTTTCCTCCTATTTTTTGGAGCTCCTTTTTCAGAGCGGAGAGTCTATCCGTTTCTTTAATTTTTAAAGTATGGAGTCCGTTTAACTCACAACGAATTCCCAATCCGAAACAAGTTACTGTAATAGTTTGAGCAATATCAGGAGAGTTAGATAGGTCTAGAATTAAATTCTCTATAGTATGCTGTCTAGACTTTTTTAAAGTTATTGAGTTGTCCTCAAAAGTTGTATCTACTCCGAAATTCTTATAGATGTCAACTAAAACTTTGTCTGACTGAAGGCTATTTTTTTTGAAATTAGACAGTTTTATTTCAGTCCCAATTTCAGATAAAGCTATTATGGAATAGAAATAAGAAGCACTACTCCAATCACTTTCTATGACGAATTTTGCATCTTTAATTTCAGGTTTTGGAAGAACTTTTATAGTGTTTTCAATAAACGATGTTTCTACTCCTATCTGATTTAGCAAACTCAGAGTCATTTCGATATATGGTCTTGACGTAATGTATCCTTTGAGGGTAATTTCGAGTCCGCATGGGAGTTTTGGGGCGATAAGCAGTAAAGCAGAGATGTATTGACTGCTCACATTAGCCGAAATCGAAATTTTATTTTTCCATAGCTTCTGTCCTTTGATTTTTAAAGGAGGGAATCCACTTTTATCTACATATTCGATATTAGCTCCTATGCTTTTTAATGCATCGACCAAAATTCCAATAGGTCTTTCTTGCATTCTGCTAGAGCCTGTCAGAATTACTTTTCTACCTTCTTGAGTAGAAAAAAAAGCGGTCAGAAAACGCATCGCTGTACCGCAATGGTGAATGTCAATATGATTACTTGACGATTCCAAAGCTTGTTGCATGACCTTGGAATCGTCAGAATCAGAAATGTTTTTCAAAGAAATATTCGGGTAGAGTGCTTGCAAAAGCAATAACCTGTTCGTCTCAGATTTAGAGCCAGATATGGTTATGTGTTGTTCTTCTAGCTGAGAAGTATGTGATAGCGCTACATTCATTTTCTTTTTAAGACGACTTTTTCATTTTGCTTTTCGACCACTTTTCTGAAAAACTCTTTTAGTTCTGGGTAGAATGTTTCAGATACTATAGGTGTATTTATGTTGAACTCCACAACCAATTGAATTTGGGTTTCTGTTTTACTGATTAAATACTTGAAACTTGCCAAATTCTCATTAAAAACTAGATGAAGTGACTCCGGAATCGATTCAACTTCGTAACCTTCAGGAATAGTGTAGTTCATATTGTATTTATCCAAATGAGGAAACACAAAATCTATAGGATATTTTCTTTCTTCTTGTGTAAAAGGATTTTTTGAAAGTTTGAAAATCCACATCGGGGCAAAATACATTTTGTCTCCGATAATGTCGACTGTATTATTGCTTTTAAAAGAGAAATTTTCGACAATTGGCTTAGAGAGGTCATCAAAGTTAGAACGCTCATAGTCATCTTGAATCTCAATGCCGGAATATCTTTTTTCTAAGTTTTCTAAATACGAATCTTCAGAAACACTGCCATAGTTTTCTCTAAATAGATAAGCATTATAGTCGAAATGATTTCTTCTCATTTTGGCAGTAATTTCTCCGTTATCTTCTATTTTGGCCATTAAAGCGATAATGTCTTTAGACTGAGCTTGAGGCATTAAGTCAATATCAGTAGTTGTTTTGTTTTCTCGGATAAGTCTTCCTAACCAGTTTAAGGCTCTTACTGGAATAATATTAGGAGCTGAGTACTGAGAAGTAGCATCCAACAAAATTGTTTTATTGTCTGCTTCTACGGCTGCAATCACATAGTTAAAAGCATTGGTGTTTGGGAAAATGGCTATTCCGTTGCTTCGAGTACTTACTAGTACCGGATTTGCATTCAACCCGGCATAACGGAGCATCGCCGTAAGCATTAGATTGATTTCTGCTACGTTTCCAGATTTGTTTTTATAGGCTTTTTTTACTCCATCCGGGCAATAATACCCGTAGTTTTCATTCCAAACCACTTTGTTTTTTACGAAGTTCAAAATTGTATTGATTTTCTCATCTCTACTCATTCCGGGTGTTAGAACCTGATTGAGCTCATCTTCGAAATAAGATTTTTGATTTAGTTCTTTACCAAAGCTAGGGTTGTCATAGATTGTTTTGGCTAAGTCTTCCCATGATATAGAGAAATCTTTTTGGTAATTAGGAAATTCTATTCTCACTAAATCATGCTTTACAGATGCTACATAGTTTTTAATATTGTTTACGTAGTCTTCTTGTTTTAAGGCAGGAAGATTAGAAGCAGAATAGAAAGTTCGGATTTCTTTGTAACCAATACTTCCTGTTTGTGTAGCGCCTAAATTTCTGGTTCCATAGCCGGTAGTAGTAGCGGCTGTAACCGATTTCCGGATATTTTTCACCTCTTGTTTCATCTCAATATCTGTAGAGTTTAAGGAGGTTCTATAGATGTAGTATTGAGGGATATAAACGCTGTATTCGATGTTGTTCACGGGTATTTCATATTGAAAATACCAATCAGGGATAGTATTTAGATAAGGTGTTTTGTAGACATATTTATATTCGATTACTGAACCTTCTTTTACATTAGGAAGAACAATTTTTTTCCGAATCCAATCAGAGTTAATTTTTTCCTCAAATTCACCTTCCTTTTTGATTTTGGTTTTTTCTATTTTTCCGTTTACGAGATTGAATGTAGCTACGTCATCAAAAAGTAAAGTTTCTTTTTTACCTCCCGTATAGTACGGCATCGAGAAGTTTGCATAATCTAAACCTTCTTTTTTGTAGATTTTTAGTCGTACTTCTACTTCTGTAACCATAATAAAATCTGCTTCACTATCTAATTCAAAACGAGTGTTGCCCTTTTTGTATAAAATAGCAGCGACAGCCGAAGTGTCTGCTGGGTGGAACTTTTCTTCTAATTCGGCTTTGGATACTTTTCCTAAACGGAAATCTTGAGCCATAGATAAAAACGGTACGAGGCAGAGGATTAGAGTAGTTAAGTTTTTTAGATTCATAAATAATTAATTTTATGAACTTTTCAGTTCATTGGTTGGTTTTATTATTCTTTTTTTAGTAATACTATTTTTGCGTTGTCATTTCTGGCTACTTGCTCCCTGAAATTACGAAAGTCTTCATATTCTTCTTTCGGATAATACCCTTCAAGTGTGATAAATTGACGTTTATAAGTTATCAAATTATCGGTTTGAGTATATTCTGTTTTATAAGAGCCAAATTTAGTGTTAATTTCTGTATTTGAAGGAACACTTTCAATAGTATAGCCTTCAGGAATAGAAACAGTGAATTCATCGACGTCAGTATAACTCCTTCTGAGCTCGAATGAATTTTGTCTGTTTCTATAACGCTGTGGAACCTTTGAATATTGGTTAAACGGATTAACAGCAAAGATTAGTCTGTCTCCGTTTTTTTGAGCATAATTTTCGGCTTCAAGAGCTATTTTCTCAGTAAACTCAATTTGTCGTTTGTCATTGTTTAACTTAATGTTCTTGATGTCGAGATTGTTTATGATATGAAAGTACTGTTTGTAATATTTTTTTAAATCGTCATAGGCTTGTCTTTCCAGGTAAAATCGATTGTTATACTGAATTCCTCGCGTTTTTATATCTATATTGGCTATTAGTTTTCCTTCCTGGGAGATAGAATATTCTGCTTTAGAGACTTGAGTGTTGTTTTGTGCTCCATAAACATGTGTTCGTACAAGTTTTCCTCCTTCTGGCTTTACAATCAAGGCCAATCGGTCGTCTGTACTATCCCCGAGAAAGTTGAATGGCGTGATTTGACTTGTGCACTCTAACCATTTCATGTCATCTCCGTCTGGGATAGCTAATATGACGTGATTTCCTTGCATACAGACAAAATCATCTGTCAAGCTTTTTTTGGTAGGATTACTATAAATCACGGTGTAGTAAGAAGGAACTCCTACACTTTCTAAAAGTGCTTTGGTGTAATTTGTAAGTGCTTTACAATCACCATACCCAAGTCTGTCTACATCTTTAGCCAGCATAGGCTTCCAACCGCCAATTCCTAGTTGGATACTCACATAACGTGTCTTGTTTTGCACGTATTGATAGATAATTCGGGACTTTTCGATAGGATCCGTCACGTCTTTTACTAAGTCTCTCACGGTTTGCTTTGTGCTTTCCGGCAACTCATCTGTTTTGGCTAATAAATCTCTATTTATCCAATTTCCTAATTCCGCCCAAGAAGAGGCATTTCCATTTACTCCTTCTAAATGAAACTTACTTAAAGCAAATTTTACATAAGGAGTAAATTTTGTGATACTAGGAGCATATTCCTCATATTTGAGTGCAGGAATATTACTTACAACATATTGAATGGTATTGGTCGTCTCTGTTTTAGTAATATTGCAAAAATTAAAATTGTATTCCTTATATCGAAACCCCAAATCTTGAGGGAAAGTAATAGACATCGAAGCATTCTCTATGCTTGAATGATATCCTGAAAAAAGATACCAATCTGGAATAAAAGCTGTTACTGAGGTTTCGGACATACTTTCGTAAACTATTGTAAAAGGATATTTTAGAGGGGTATACTCCAAATAAACTAATCGATTATCCGTATAAATCGAAAAACCATCGGCTACACTTACATCTTTAAAATCCTTTCGCTTGAATTTTTTAATTTCTTTTCCTTGAGCGTCATAGATAGTTGCGCTCATAGATTTTATCTTTGTGCTGTTATCGTAATGTTCCCCAAAATAAGTGTCGTTCCAGCCCTGTTCGTTTAATACGGTTAAGACAACTCTTTTTGTTTCGGTCATCGATTTTTGAGAAGAGATGATAATTTCTTTGTTTAGTTCGCGAAAGACTAGATTTGAATTGTCTGTTAATTCTTTAGGGATATTATTTGTTGTATAGTTAATTTTTTGTGCAATAATGGGATTTGTAATAAAAATAAATCCAATGAAAGAAATAAGGTTTAATAAAATCTTCATTTTTATATTTTTTTCGAAAGTAATAAAAATAAATTTCTCTGACAATTCTAACTTTAAATTTGGGAGGCGTGAAAGAAATAAAATTTTATATAATTATTGATTAGGTGTGTTATGTTATAAAAAAAGCGGCTGAATTTCAGCCGCTTTTTATGTTTATGTTTTTAGCAGAATTACCCTAGGGCAACTCTTTTGAATCCTGTAACAGTAAGACCTTTTGAAACAGAGTCTACATATTTAGCAACACTCATAGAGCTGTCTTTAATGTAGTCTTGATTTACTAAAGTATTGTCTTTGTAGAAACGTTGAATTTTTCCTTTAGCGATGTTGTCAAGCATAGCTTCAGGCTTTCCTTCTGCTCTTAATTGATCTTTAGCGATTTCGATTTCTTTGTCGATGATTGATTGATCAACTCCGGCTTCGTTAAGAGCGATTGGATTCATTGCAGCAGCTTGCATAGCAACATTTTTAGCTACTTCTTCAGCTCCTTCTACATTTGCAGAAAGTGCAGTGATAACAGCGATTTTGTTACCGGCGTGGATGTAGCTTCCTACGAAAGCTCCTTCTAATTTCTCGAAAGAACCGATTTCGATTTTCTCACCAATAACTCCAGTCTGCTCGATAAGTTTATCAGCAACTGTCATACCTCCACCAAATTCAGAAGCCAAGAACTCTTCTTTAGTAGCGAAGTTGATTGCTTTTTCTGCCATTTGGTGAGCAAGAGCAACGAAACCTTCGTTTTTACCTACGAAGTCAGTTTCACAGTTAAGGGTGATAACAACACCTTGAGTTTTGTCTGCATTTACAAAAGCAATAGCAGCTCCCTCTGTAGATTCTCTGTCAGAGCGGTTAGCAGCTACTTTTTGTCCTTTTTTACGAAGGATTTCGATAGCTTTGTCGAAATCTCCTTCTGCCTCAACAAGTGCTTTCTTACAGTCCATCATTCCGGCACCTGTGATTTGTCTTAGTTTATTTACGTCTGCAGCAGTAATATTTGCCATATTTTTTTAATTTTTGTATTATTAATTTTCTACTTATAGAAAATCGTTGTGAGATTCAGGCGATAAAAATAACCACAAATCCACACAACGATTCTATGCTAAAGTTATTTTTATTCTTCTGATGAAGTTTCTTCTTTTACTGCTTCAACTGCAACTTCTTCAGTTTCAGTCTCGATTTCTTTGTCATTTCCTTTTTCAGAAAGACCTTCAGTAATAGCAGAAGTCACTAAAGATAAAATTTTCTCAATAGATTTAGAAGCATCATCATTTGCAGGGATAACATAATCTACCTCACGAGGGTCAGAGTTAGTATCAACCATTGCAAAAACCGGAATGTTTAATTTTTGAGCTTCTTTTACTGCGATGTGTTCTGCCATAATATCTACAACAAAAAGAGCAGCAGGAAGTCTTGTCATATCAGCGATAGAACCTAAGTTCTTCTCTAATTTTGCACGAAGACGCTCAACCTGAAGTTTTTCTTTTTTAGATAGAGTGTCAAAAGTTCCGTCTTTTTTCATTCTATCGATAGAAGCCATCTTTTTTACGGCTTTACGGATAGTAACGAAGTTAGTAAGCATACCACCAGGCCATCTTTCAGTGATGTAAGGCATGTTACAAGCTTTTGCTTTTTCGGCAACGATATCTTTTGCTTGTTTTTTGGTAGCTACGAAAAGGATTTTTCTACCTGATGCAGCGATTTTTTTAAGAGCTTCGTTAGCTTCTTCAATCTTAGCTGCAGTTTTATATAGATTGATAATGTGGATTCCATTTTTCTCCATATAGATATAAGGAGCCATATTTGGATTCCATTTTCTAGTCATGTGTCCGAAGTGAACACCTGCTTCTAGTAATTCTTTTACTTCAATTTTGTTTGCCATTTTTTCTAAATAGTTTACGTTCTGTTGTAGTAAGCAATGACTAAGTAGCTTTTCGAGTATCCGAAAACGGTCTTAATCATTTAGATGCTAAACTAATCTCCCAACGCATCGGGATAAGCAACAAAAACTTGATTTTAAATTCAATAATAAATAATGAACAAAGGTATTAACGTTTAGAGAACTGGAATCTTTTACGAGCTTTTTTCTGACCGAATTTTTTACGCTCTACCATTCTAGGGTCTCTAGTCAATAATCCTTCAGGTTTAACAATAGCTCTGTTTTCTGCATCTACTTCGCAAATTGCACGAGCGATAGCCATACGAACAGCCTCTGCTTGACCTGTAACTCCACCTCCATATACATTAACTTTTACGTCAAACTTATCTTCGTTTCCTGTTAAAGAAAGGGCTTGTTTAACTTTGTATTGTAATGTAGCTGTAGTGAAGTAATCGTTTAAATCTCTTTTGTTTACTGTAATATTTCCTGAACCTTCAGAAAGATAAATACGAGCAACTGCGGTTTTTCTTCTACCAATTTTGTGGATAACTGCCATTACTTCAAATCGTTTAGGTTAACGGTTTTAGGTTGTTGAGCTGTATGTTTGTGCTCAGAACCTACATTTACACTCAGATTACGGAATAGTTGAGCTCCTAATTTGTTTTTAGGCAACATTCCTTTTACAGCTTTTTCAATCAAAATTGCAGGGTTTTTAGCCTGAATTTGTTTAGCTGTTAAACTTCTTTGTCCTCCTGGATAGCCTGTGTAGCGGATATAAGTTTTATCCTCAAGCTTGTTTCCTGTAAGGTTGATTTTCTCTGCGTTGATAACAATCACGTTATCTCCACAGTCCACGTGAGGAGTGTAATTTGGTTTGTATTTACCTCTCAAAAGCATCGCAACTTTTGTAGCTAAACGTCCCAAATTATGCCCTTCCGCATCAACAACAACCCACTCTTTCTTTACAGTGGTTTTGTTCGCTGAAACTGTCTTGTAGCTTAATGTGTTCACAATAAAAAATTTAAATTAAACATTCCATTCCCAATTAAGGGAGTGCAAAAGTACAACTATTTCTTTGAAATACAAATCTGTAAACATTTTTTTTGTTTACATTGTTGAAAGAAGAATCTTGGAGTTTCTGTAAACTCCTTGATATTTATATACTATCGCTTTCCTGCTACTATAGCAACAATTTCTCCTTTAATGTTTTTTTGTTTGAAGTGGTCCAATACTTCTTGGGCTGTTCCTCTGACAGTCTCCTCGTGTAATTTAGAGAGTTCACGAGAAACGGATACAGCTCTGTCTGCTCCAAAGTATTGTATAAATTCTTCTAATGTCTTTAGGAGTTTATGTGGAGAAACATAAAAAATCATGGTTCGGGTTTCTTCGGCTAAGGTTAATAAACGAGTTTGTCTACCTTTTTTCTCCGGAAGAAATCCTTCGAAAACAAAACGGTCATTAGGGAGCCCACTGTTTACTAGAGCAGGGACAAAAGCTGTAGCGCCAGGCAGGCATTCTACTTCAATTTGATTTTCGATACAAGCCCTAGTTAGTAAAAATCCCGGATCTGATATAGCAGGAGTTCCGGCATCTGAAATCAAAGCCATTGTTTCTCCTGATTGAAGCCGTTTTATGAGTGTTTCCATCGTTTTGTGCTCGTTGTGCATGTGGTGACTTTGCATTGGGGTTTCGATCCCAAAGTGCTTCAGTAGTTTACTGCTATTTCGGGTATCTTCTGCCAAAATCAAGTCAGCCTCTCTCAGAACTTTGATAGCTCTGAGGGTCATGTCTTCGAGATTTCCGATAGGAGTCGGGACGATGTATAGTTTTGACATTATAAAAAGTTACTTTCGATAATTTCCATAAAGCGAGCCTCATACTCTGCTTTGTTCTCCCAATTGTTATAGTCAGGTTTTACGAGATTTTCGATAAAATCTTTAGCTTCTTCGTAGCTTGAAAAAGTATTTAACTGAGAAAGCACTCTGTTGAAATCTTCGCTACTCCCTCCAAAAAGATGGAATTCGAAGGCTATTCTGTCATTGAGACCAATGTTAAAGTTCTTCTTAACGGCGTCATTTATAGAGATACTTTTAGGTTTAGCAACTGAAGTTTCTTTAGGCTCTGTTTTTTCTGTTTTTTCTTTTTTGTCTGCTTCTACAGGAACAAATATAGGTTCGTCGATTTCAGGTAAGAAATCTTCAAAAATAATTTGTTGATTAACAGATTTTCCGGGTTTAGCTTGAGTTAATGAAGCCTCGAAATCTTCAAAACGAAGGAGTGGCTCGGCAGTTTCGCTAGTTTCTTTCTTAGCTTCTAGATTAATTTCAGGATGTTTTTCTTCTTTGTTCTCTTCAAACGGAACTTTGTCTTTTTTAGATACAGTGATTTCTACCTCTTTTTCATTTGAGGTTACTTGATGCCCTTCTGGATTTTCTGCATTGACATTTTCTGGAGCAGAACTGTAGCTTTCTAGTTTTTCTTCAATTTCTGAAAGAGAAGTCAGGGTTGGAATGTTATCGGAGAGTTGTTCTTCTGCAAATCGCAAAACAGATAATTTTTCGTACAATTCTCGAGCTTCCTTATGTAACTGAGCAATCTCAGACTTGCCTTTTAGCTTTAAAATACGGTGTGCAATGCTGATTAGTTCCGCTTCTAATTTATTTTTCATAATAATTGAAAATTATTTGGAGTAAAAACTGGGTTTTTGTCTATATTTGTTTGCGATACAAAGTAATAAAAACTATTCTATTTTTCAGTAAAAGAAATCAAAAAAATGTTTCTCGAAAATCCTGTAAATCATCAAGAAAAATTTGGTTGGATAGAAGTTATCTGTGGTTCTATGTTTTCGGGAAAAACCGAAGAGCTTATTCGAAGACTCAAAAGAGCCCAATTTGCTAAGCAGAAGGTGGAGATCTTTAAACCCTCGATTGATACTCGATATGATGAGGAAAAAGTGGTTTCACACGATGCCAATGAAATTCGCTCGACTCCTGTGCCTGCTTCGGCCAACATCAGGATTTTGGCAAGTGGTTGCGATGTAGTGGGAATCGATGAAGCTCAATTCTTTGATGATGAAATTGTTTCAGTGTGCAATGATTTGGCTAATAGCGGTGTGCGAGTGATTGTTGCCGGTTTGGATATGGATTTTAAAGGGAATCCGTTTGGCCCGATGCCTGCTTTGATGGCCACGGCAGAATATGTAACTAAGGTACATGCCATATGTACTCGAACTGGGAATTTGGCGCATTATAGTTTTAGAAAATCAGCGAATGACAATTTGGTAATGTTGGGTGAAACGGAAGAGTATGAGCCTCTCAGTAGGGCAGCTTACTACAAAGCGATGCGTGAACAAAAATAAAACAGACGGAATTGAGATCCCGTCTGTTGTTTTATAAAAAGTTTGAAGTTGATATTAGTCTCTTTTTTTAAGCTCTTTTTTAGGAGCGTCTAATTTGTGAGACCTTTTTTTTAACTTCTCATGTCTTTTTTCTGATTTCTCAGCTTTTAAAGCCTCCCATTTTTTGAGCTGCTCAGGAGTAAGAATGCTTCTTATTTCTTTATCCATTTCTTCTTTTTTTGAAGATAAGGCTTCTCTTTTTTCTGATCTTTCTAATTTAGCAGCAGCCTTTTGCTTTTGCATTTCTGTCTTTTGCTTGTCAAAAAGGACAGTAAGCTTTTTTTGTTGTTCGGCAGTAAGATCTAACTCTTTTGTCATCTTTTCTACTTTAGCTTCAGTAGAGAAATGTTCTTTTTTATCCATTTTTCTTTCTTGAGCAAAAGCTGTCGTCCCGACAACAAATGCAATCATTAAAACGATTTTCTTCATCTCGAATTACTTTTTTAGGTTACGACATGCCTAAAAACAACAAATGTGCCAAAAAAAATATAGTTCTGTCTGAAATATAAAATATTCTTTTTCAGTTGCTTTCGAAACCTAAGAAATTTTAGTGTAAAAAATAAATAATTTTTTTTTGAAAAAATTTGTTTCGTATTAAAAATATGCTTTATATTTGCACTCACAAAAGCGGAAGTAGCTCAGTTGGTAGAGCTCCAGCCTTCCAAGCTGGTTGTCGCGAGTTCGAGCCTCGTCTTCCGCTCAAAGCCCTCTCAAACAAGAGGGCTTTTTTATTTGAAATCATTTCGATTTTTAAAAGCATAAAACAAAAAAAGCGGACTACTAAGTCCGCTTTTTTTGTTGTGGAGTTATTTTACTTACTTCATTTCAATAAATAAGCCTTCTTCGGTTTTGTTTACGGCTAGAATACCTTTTGAAGTAAGTGCTTTAATTGTTGTGTCCCATTTCTTGCCACTGAATCCTGTTTGGGTTTTTACGTCAGCAAGCAATTGTATGCCTCCTTTTTCGATGATTTGGTAAACGATTTTTTCTTCTTCTGTCATCTCGGGAGCTTTTTTTTCCGGTTTCATCTGAGGGAAGAATAAAACTTCTTGAATCGATGCATTGTTAGTCAAAAACATAACCAAACGATCCATTCCGATCCCCAAGCCTGATGTTGGAGGCATTCCATATTCCAAAGCTCTTAAGAAGTCATTGTCGATAAACATAGCTTCATCATCGCCTTTTTCTGATAAACGCAACTGCTCTTCAAAACGTTGTCTTTGGTCAATAGGATCGTTTAATTCAGAATAAGCATTCGCAATTTCTTTTCCGCAAACCATCAATTCAAAACGTTCTGTAAGTTCAGGATTGTTTCTGTGTTCTTTCGTAAGCGGACTCATAGCTTTCGGGTAATCCGTAATGAAAGTAGGTTGAATGAAGTTTCCTTCGCATTTTGCTCCGAAAATTTCATCAATTAATTTTCCTTTGCCCATAGTTTCGTCCACTTCGATACCCATTGACAAAGCGGCAGCCCTTAACTCTTCTTCAGTTTTTCCGGAAATGTCAAAGCCTGTAAACTGTTTGATAGCATCCGTCATAGTAATTCTTTTGTACGGAGCTTTGAAGTCAACTTCATGTTCCCCAAACCTAACTTTAGTTGTTCCATTTACTTGGAAGGCGCAATATTCTAAAAGTTGTTCGGTAAACTCCATCATCCAGTTATAGTCTTTATAAGCAACGTAAATTTCCATTGCTGTAAACTCCGGATTGTGGGTTCTATCCATTCCTTCGTTACGGAAGTTTTTTGAGAATTCGTAAACTCCGTCAAACCCGCCTACGATCAGTCTTTTCAGATATAATTCGTTAGCAATTCTCAAATATAGAGGAATGTCTAAAGCATTGTGGTGTGTTATAAATGGTCTTGCAGCAGCTCCTCCCGGAATCGATTGTAAGATAGGGGTTTCTACTTCCATATAACCTCTCTCGTTAAAGAAGGTTCTCATGGCGTTAAAGAGTTTAGTTCTTTTGATGAAAACTTCTTTCACATGAGGATTCACGACCAAATCAACGTATCGCATACGATAACGCAATTCCGGGTCTACAAAAGCATCGTGGACATTGCCTTCTGCATCTGTTTTTGGAAGCGGCAGCGGACGTAGTGACTTACACAAAAGCGTGAAGTTGCGTACACGGACAGATTTTTCTCCTACTTGGGTAAGGAAAAGTTCTCCTTCAATTCCGATAAAATCACCTAGGTCGATTAGTTTTTTGAAAACGTCATTATAAAGAGTTTTGTCTTCTCCCGGACAAATTTCGTCACGGTTGATATAAATCTGAATTCGCCCTTCGCTATCTTGTAATTCAGCGAAAGAAGCTTTTCCTTGAATTCGGAAACTCATAATGCGTCCTGCCAAAATAACCTTTCGTCCTTCAGAAAAATTCTCCTTTACCTGCTTGGTAGTTTCACTTACAGGATAAAGATTAGCAGGATAAGGATTGATGCCCAACTCCCTTAATTTTGTCAATTTTTCTCTGCGGATAATTTCTTGTTCTGACAGTTGCATAATAGGTTAAATTTATAAAGGTGCAAAGGTAATATTTTTGTTTAAGGTTTTAAAGTTCAATTTGTAAGGTTTTATTTCTCTAAACTTAAAACCTTTACAGAATGAATTTCAAATCTGATAAAAAGAAAAAGGGAAAGTGAATATTCACCTTCCCTTTGTTGTAGCGAAGACGGGAGTTGAACCCGTGACCTCAGGGTTATGAATCCTGCGCTCTAACCGACTGAGCTACCTCGCCATAAATTGTTATGAGTGGTTTACCATAACGGGGTGCAAATGTAATACGAAAAAACAAATTAAACAACTCTAATGGCAAAACTTTTTTTTGTAAATGTTTTTTTATACGGGTTATATTATATATATTTCGGAAATTTTTTTCAGAGACTATGGCAGAAAAAGTAAAATTCGAGATGGAGTTCCCGATGAATGTTTCTACTCCGCTGTTATATCAATATATTTCAACTTCATCCGGTTTAGCAGAATGGTTCGCAGAAAATGTAATTTCCAGAGGTGAATTTTTCACTTTTGTTTGGAATGGGGAGCAGGAAAAAGCCCGAATGATAGCCAAAAAATCATCAGAACGAGTTAAGTTTCGTTGGGTGGATGAAAATAATCAAGATTTAGAGTACTATTTCGAATTTCGAATTCAAGAAGATGAGATTACTAAAGATGTATCACTTGTAGTTATTGATTTTGCTTATGAAGACGAAATAGAAGAAGCCAAACAACTTTGGGAGAGCCAGATTTCTGAATTGAAAATGGTTTTAGGTTCTGCTTAATTTTATTAAAACAGCGAAAAACAATACCTTTGTCACGCTTTTCAAAATAGCGTGACTTTTTTATGATAAATTTCAACGGACAACTTATAACAAGTACAGAAAGCGAATTATATAACAATCGTGCTTTTCTATTTGGAGATGCCGTTTTTGAAACTTTTAAAGTTTCGGATAACAAAATTCTCTTTTTTGAAGACCATTATTTTAGATTAATGTCTTCGATGCGAATCCTTAGAATGGAAATTCCGATGAATTTCACGATGGAGTACATCGAAAGCCAAATTTTGAATCTGATTGCTGCAAAAGAGGTGTCTCCTGCTTTTCGGGTTCGTTTTACGGTTTATAGAGATGCCTCCGGGTATTATTTGCCAACGAGCAATGATGTTGGGTTTCTTATCAATGCTCTCCCGCTTAATAATCTGTTATATGCTATTGATGAAGTTCCTTATGAAGTTGATTTGTACAAAGATTTTTACGTAAGCAAACAACTTTTGTCTTCTGTGAAATCTACTAACAGAGCTATAAATATTACCGGAAGTATTTTTGCTAAAGAAAACGGCTTGGATAACTGTTTGCTTTTGAACGATGCTAAAAATATTGTTGAAACGCTCAACGGAAATATTTTTATGTTAATGGGTAATAAGTTGATAACTCCTCCTGTTTCCGAAGGTTGTATAGGAGGTATTATGAGAAAGCAAATTTTAGCAATAGCTAAAAAGCATCCTGATATTGAGGTTAGCGAAGAGACTATTTCTCCTTTTGATTTGCAAAAAGCAGACGAACTTTTTACGACCAACATCATTCAAGGGATTCAGCCAATCACCAAATACAGAAAGAAAGAATTTGGTAATAGTTTAGCTAAAGATTTGTTGGTTAGACTAAACGCTTTAATCCGTTTGGGTTAATTCATTTCAGGATTTTCGGGAGCATTTGACCAAATTAAGTATTTGTCTCCGAAATCTTCTAGTTTTTCTTTCCAAAAATCAGAGTGAGCTTTTTCGATGAGTTTTTCTTTATATGGGTTGTTAGATACTATCCAAGCATTTTCTTTCAACTCTCTTTCTAATTGATTCGGACTCCATCCTGAATATCCCAGAAAAAATCGAATGTCTTTTTGAGTAATATTTCCATTATTGATGTATTGTTTGACGATTTCGAAATTTCCGCCCCAAAAAATTCCGTCAGCAATTTCGATGCTATTTGGAATTATTTCAGGCCTGTTGTGAATGAAATAGAGATTGTCTTGCTCTACAGGCCCTCCTTTAGAAATTGGAAAAGAGACATCCATGTCGGGGATGAGTTCAGAGGTAGTATAAGGGGTGGGTTTGTTGAGGATGAAACCTATGGTTCCTTCAAAATTGTGTTCTGCTATAAGTATTACGGCTCTTCCGAAAACCATATCTTGTAGTATTGATGGATGTGCTATTAGCAATTTTCCTGTCATACAATTTTATTAGAAGGTTAAACAAAAAAAGGTGCTTGAGAACTAACAAGCACCTTTGATTCTTTTCAGAAAAGAGCAATTAGTTTACTGCTCCTTCTAAGTCAGCACCTGCTTTGAATTTAACTACGTTTTTAGCAGCGATTTTAATAGTTTTTCCTGTTTGAGGATTTCTACCTTCTCTAGCAGCTCTTTTAGAAACTGAGAATGACCCAAAACCTACTAATGAAACTCTTCCACCTTTTTTCAAGGTGTTAGCAATGCTTCCGGTTACTGCTTCTAAAGCTGCTTTAGCAGCTACTTTTGTAATTCCTGCTTCCGCTGCAATAGCGTCAATCAATTCTGATTTGTTCATAATTAAAAATAGTTTGTTGGTTAAACATTCATCGTCACAACAAAATTAAGGTCTTTTTTAACTTACGCAACAATTCGCCTGCAATTACCCTAAATTTGTTGATAACTTACTTTTTATTGTTGATAAAACTGCTGTTTTCCAACCAAAAGCAACTATTTCATGCGGTTTACAGGGCTTTTGCAGCATCAGAAAAACTCATTCCATTAAGGAATTCCGGTGTTGTCATGCGTTTTTTACCCGGAAATTGAAGTGATTTGACGTGAATAAAACCATTTTTAGCAGCAATTTTTAGTTCTTTTTTAGTAGAAATAATGGTTCCAATAAACAGTTCGTGTGATATAACCTCAGGAAAAGCGTCATAAATCTTGACATTCCAGCTCTGATTTTGGTCTTCAAAGAAGGTCCATGCAGCAGGATAAGGGCTTAACCCTCGGATAAGATTATGAATCTCTTCGACGGATTTATTCCAATTGATTTTGCAATTTTCTTTATTGAGTTTATAAGCTGTTTTAAGTTCTTTGGATTCAGGTTGAACGGTAGTTTTTACATCTCCTCTTTCGATTAAAGAAAGAGTTTCTAAAACGGTTTTTTTACCTAAGTTCATCAAACGGTCATGAAGGCTTCCTGCATTTTCATCGGGTAGGATTTCTGTTGTATCACTTAGGATGATAGCTCCGGTATCAATTTTTTCGTCAATAAAGAAGGTGGTTACTCCGGTTTTAGTTTCTCCGTTTATAATTGCCCAATTTATAGGGGCAGCTCCTCTGTAATCCGGCAATAAAGAAGCATGAAGATTGAAAGTTCCTAATTCAGGCATTTGCCAAACTTGTTTCGGCAGCATACGGAAAGCTACAACAACCTGTAAATTGGCATTCAAAGACTTTAATTCTTCTAAAAACTGTTCGTCTTTAAGGTTTGTGGGTTGAAGAATCTTTAAGTTTTTTTCCAGTGCATATTTTTTTACGGCAGAAATAGAGAGCTTTTGTCCTCTTCCGGCCGGTTTATCGGGAGCCGTAATAACACCTACGACTTCGTATTGGTTTTGTAGAATAGCATCGAGAATCCCCACAGCAAAGTCGGGAGTTCCCATAAAAACAATTCGTAACTTATTCATGTATCAGGGTAAAGGTTAGAAGAAACAAAGGTACAAAGATTTAAGATTTCGAACAGGAAGAAAAGCAGAGAGCTTACAAAAGTTATTTGTACCTTTGCCTCTTGAGCTTTTAGTTATGAGAATTCTTGCTATTGATTACGGGAAAAAACGAACGGGATTAGCTGTTACAGATCCTTTACGAATCATCGCTTCTGGACTGACAACGGTTGAAACTCCTCAACTTTTTTCGTTTCTGAAAGATTATTTTTCGAAGGAAAAAGTAGAAATAGTGATTGTGGGAGAGCCCAAACAAATGGACGGAACTCCTTCTGAAAGTGCTGATTTGATTGAAAAATTTATTGTTCAATTTCAGCAAGAATTTCCGACTATCAAAATTGAGCGTATGGATGAGCGATTTACATCGAAAATGGCATCCCGAACTCTTGTAGATAGTGGGCTGAAAAAGAAGAAAAGGCAAGACAAATCCCTATTGGATGAAGTAGCAGCAACTATCATGCTTCAGGATTATCTCAATAAGTTTTAGAATTCGATTCGTTCTAATTCTTGGTAATTCTTTTGGAGGCGTTTTAGTAAAATTCCATAAACTAGTCTGTAGAAAAGCCATAGAATTCCTCCGGCCACAGCTATCATTAGCACCATAGTAATCAAAACTCCTACCCAAAATCCGGTTTCGGAGCCGGTACTTACAGATTTTTCCAATACATCATTCAGATTAGCATCGTAGGTGATCATGTTTTTCCATACAAAAACCATAGAAATAAACATGACAATGATGTTGTACCAAACGTAGTAGTTAACTATTTTTCGAGTTTTTAAGATATTGTTCATTAGGGTTTTAACAGAAGAGCCTGTAGAGATGTTTTGAAAGTTAAGGTAGAATAATACTATAAAGATTACCAATACGGCATAATGAACAATAGTGCTGACTTGTAGGAATTCACCTAAATGATAATTCTCTACTATTTTTTTGTAGTCGTCATCAACCAATAAGAATTGTATCCCCGTCCAAAATAAAACTTCTAAAATACTTATAATGAAAATCCACTTCACAATTGAAGAAGATCTTTTGTGAATCATTCCGTATATGTCGTTTTCAGAAAATTCGGGGAATCCTTTTTCCCTTTTATTCCAATCTTTTTTTAATAAATCTAATCCTTCCATAACCCTCGTTCTCCTTACGAATTTACTATTTGTTTTAATTTTGTCTTTACCCGATTCATTTTTACTCTTGCATTTACTTCGCTAATTCCTAATGTTTCGGATATTTCTTTGTAATCTTTATCTTCCAGATACAAAAATACTAAAGCCTTCTCGATATCTCCCAGTTGATGAATGGCTTTGTAAAGTAATTTTAATTGTTCTTCTTCCTCATAATTGTATTCTTCGAAGTCAATTTTATGAGTGGTGCTATTAAATTCTGTAGTTTCAATATTCCTTTTTTTCTTTCGGAAAAGCGTGATGGCAGTATTCAAGGCAATTCGATACGCCCAGGTAGTAAATTTTGCTTCGCCTCGAAACTGCGGAAAAGCTTTCCAGAGTTGAATGGTGATTTCTTGAAACAAATCCTGATGCTCCTCATCAGAAACCGCATAAATCCTACATACTTTATGTATAAGGTTTTGGTTTTCTTTGAGCTGTTTAACGAATATTTGTTCCAGATGTGCTTCCATTCTGTAAGAATTAGTTATAAAGAAAGGAGTTTTGTTACAAAACAGGTAGAAAAATTTTAGACTTTCTTATTTCAACATAGAAGCATTTCGTTTTAGAAGAGTGTTGTTTGTCCGTTTTCGTCTATTTCTATATCATCGCCTGATAGGTGTTCAGAACCAAAAACTTCCATTTCTTCGGCCGGAGTTTCTTCTGGAGCTTCAAAAGGAAGTGGTTCAAGCAGGTTAATTTGTTTGATTTTATCTGTCGTGAGCTGATTTCCTTGTGCTTTAATTCCTTTTATGGCGATAAATTCTTCTAGATTAACGATTAGATTTTCTTTCTGTACTCCTTTGTTTTTCGCAAAAATGACTTCTGCTACAGGTCTGTAATCGGTAGAAACAATTTCCAGTTGTGATTTAGGGTGTTCAGAAATGAAAATTTCTTCTTTGTTTTCATTTTCTATTAAGAAACGTTTCACGTAGTAGCGTTCTTTTTCGCCATCATAATAGATGGCAGAAATAGGTTTTTTAGGCAACCATTTTTCCAGAACAATCATATCTTCGTCAAAATGAGTAGAAAGGTCAGGAATAATGGTTTTGATTTTTCCACTTTGTGTAATGACAAGCAAACGGTCGCTTGGGCGGAATTCTCCCAGGAGTTCACCTCGTCCGTCAACATTGAGTCGCTGTACGGAGTCATCAAACCAAATTTTTCTAGGTCGAAGGGTAGAAATACCTTTTTCTTTAAGCTCGATTTTCTTGATAGGGTGCTTGGTTACGGTATTTCCTTTGGATGCTCTTCCTTTGATGTTGATTTGAGCAAAGTCTAAATCAAGTTTGAGCTTTTTAATATTTCCGACTTGTCTTAAGAAAACTGCAACTACCTCGGCTTCCCCATTCGGATTGTGAGAGAAATAAAGAACTTGTGAACCAGGTTTTCCTTGAGTTAGGTCATATTCCTTATCTCGAGTAACCCCAGAAACATTAAAACGCTTAACATAGGATGGTCCTGATTTTCCATCACGGTAAATCATGTTGTAGATGGTTCTCTTGTCGTTTTTATCGAAAACGGAAACGTGAATAATGTCTTTTCCGACGAATTTTTTCTCGTCAACTTTGGTGACAATCATTTGCCCGTTTCTGAGGAATACGATAATGTCGTCAATATCGGAGCAATCAGTTACATATTCGTCTTTTTTAAGTGCTGTTCCAATGAAGCCTTCTTCACGATTTACGTAAAGTTTTGTATTTCTAAGAACAACTTTAGTAGCTTCTATAGTGTCAAAGTTTCTTATTTCTGTAAGGCGCTCTCTTCCTTTTCCGTACTTTTCTTTGAGTTTTGTAAAATAGTCAATAGCAAAATCAATCAAATGATCTAGATGATGTTTTACCTGAGCGATTTCTTCTTCGATTTTAGCTATGTTTTCTTCTGCTTTATATGAATCAAATCGTGTGATTCGAATCATCGGGATTTGAGTCAGGCGTTGTAAATCGTCATCATTGATTTCTCGATTCAAATCTTCTTTAAATGGTTCGAATCGTTTGTATAAGTATTCGTATAATGATTCTCTATCTGAATACAGTTTGAAGTCGATATACATTTCTTCTCTGATGAAGATTTTTTCAAGAGAAGAAGAATGCCATTTTTCTTCGAGCTCGTCAAGCTGAATTTCGAGTTCTTTTTTGAGTAAATCCACAGTTCTATGAGTGGAAATTTTCAGCATATCAGATACTCCGATAAAAAGCGGTTTGTTATCTTGAATCACACAACCCAGCGGAGCAATAGAGGTTTCACAAGCAGTGAAAGCGTATAGGGCATCAATGGTTTTGTCCGGAGATACCCCGGCTGCCAAATGCACTAAGATTTCAACCTCAGCTGCTGTGTTGTCTTCAATTTTTTTGATTTTGATTTTTCCTTTTTCGTTGGCTTTTAAAATACTATCAATAAGAGACGAAGTATTGGTTGAAAAAGGAATTTGAGTAATTACTAAGGTGTTTTTATCTAGTTGTGAAATTTTAGCTCTCACCCTTACACGACCTCCTCTCATCCCGTCATTATATCCGGAAACATCTGCAATTCCAGCAGTAGGAAAGTCAGGATAAAGAGTGAAAGGTTTTCCTTTTAACACTTTAATGGAAGCATCAATTAGTTCGTTAAAGTTATGAGGAAGAATTTTGGTCGAAAGTCCAACGGCAATTCCTTCTCCTCCTTGGGCTAACAATAAAGGGAATTTAACCGGAAGGTGAATAGGTTCATTTCTTCGTCCGTCATACGAAAGTTGCCATTGAGTAATTTTTGGAGAAAATAAAACTTCTAAAGCAAACTTACTCAGGCGAGCTTCAATATAACGGGGAGCGGCGGCTCCGTCTCCTGTCAGGATGTTCCCCCAGTTTCCTTGAGTGTCGATAAGTAAATCTTTTTGCCCGATTTGCACCATAGCATCAGCTATACTGGCATCACCATGTGGGTGATATTGCATGGTATGTCCTACAATGTTAGCAACTTTGTTGTAGCGTCCATCATCGAGTTCTTTCATCGAGTGCATAATTCTACGCTGAACCGGTTTGAAACCATCTTCGATGGCAGGAACAGCTCTCTCGAGAATTACGTATGAGGCATAATCCAAAAACCAATCTTGATACATACCACTTACTTTGGTAATCGTATCTTGATTGTCTTCTGTAGAATGTATGTTTTGGGCCAGGTCGTCTAACTCGTCACTCATTGGAGAAAAAAGGAATTTTCTACAAAAATAGGTTTTTTGTTGAAAAAGTGCAATGTTAAGACGAAAAGACTTTTTGCGGATAAAAATCTTAAGTCTTGATTCTTAATTCTCAATTCTTACTGTATCTTTGCACTCTTGAAATTTTTATTAAAATGAAACATACAAGTATAATCGAACTTTTGTCGGGTACAAAAGTATTACAGGAAGTAGTGGTAAAAGGATGGGTAAGAACCTTTAGAAGCAATCGCTTTATCTCCTTGAATGATGGCTCTACGCTAGAAACCCTACAGTGTGTGGTTGATTTTGAGAAATTTGACGAACAAGTTTTGAAAAGAGTTACTACAGGAGCAGCAATTTCTGTAAAGGGAACTTTGGTTGAAAGTCAAGGGGCCGGACAAAAATATGAAGTTCAAGTAGAGGAATTAGAGATTTTAGGAGATTGTGATGCAGAAAAATATCCGATTCAGTTGAAGAACCGTCCGAGTTTGGAACTCTTGAGAGAAAACGCCCACTTGAGAATAAGGACAAATACGTTTAGTGCTGTAATGAGAGTTCGCTCAGCCTTATCTTTTGCAATTCATCAGTATTTTCAAAATAACGGATTTTTCTATGTGAATACTCCGATTATTACGGGTTCTGACGCAGAAGGAGCAGGGGAGATGTTTCAAGTTACTTCGTTGGATTTGAATAATCTTCCTAGAACAGAAGAAGGAAAAATCGATTATACAGAGGATTTCTTTGGTAGAGAAACTAATCTTACGGTGTCCGGACAGTTGGAGGCAGAAACCTATGCTATGGCATTGGGTAAAGTTTACACTTTTGGCCCAACTTTTAGAGCTGAAAATTCCAATACGTCAAGACACTTGGCAGAATTCTGGATGATTGAGCCTGAAGTCGCTTTCAACGATTTGGATGCTAATATGGATTTGGCAGAAGATTTTATCAAATATGTGATCAAGTATGTACTTGACAATTGCCAAACCGATTTGAAATTCTTAGAGCAACGTTTGCTTGACGAAGAGAAAAATAAACCTCAAAACGAAAGAAGTGAAATGTCTCTTCTTGAGAAATTGAATTTCGTATTAAGCAACAATTTCAAACGAGTTTCTTATACAGAAGCTATTGACATTTTACGAAACTGTAAGCCTAATAAGAACAAAAAATTCCAATACATCATTGACGAATGGGGGGCAGACCTACAAAGTGAGCATGAGCGTTATTTGGTGGAAAAGCACTTTAAAACTCCTGTGATTTTGTTTGATTATCCTGCTAAGATTAAGGCTTTCTATATGCGTTTGAACGAAGACGGAAAAACAGTTCGAGCTATGGATATCCTTTTCCCTGGTATTGGTGAGATTGTCGGAGGATCTCAAAGAGAAGAGCGTTATGATGTGTTGATTGAAAAAATGAAAGCGCTAAACATTCCAGAAGAGGATATGTGGTGGTATTTAGATACGAGACGTTTCGGAACGGCTGTTCATAGTGGTTTCGGGCTTGGTTTTGAAAGACTTGTACTTTTCGTAACCGGTATGACAAATATCAGAGATGTGATTCCTTTCCCAAGAACGCCAAAAAGTGCTGAATTCTAAGATATGATAATTTATAACGTAACTATAAATATAGACGAAAGTGTTCATGATGATTGGCTTTCGTGGATGCAAAAAAAGCACATTAATGATGTGTTGGCAACCGGAAAATTCTTCAAAGCTCAATTAGTTAAAGTATTGGTTGAGGAAGAAATGGGAGGGATAACATATTCTGTGCAATATTTTGCGAACGATAAAACGAATCTAGAGAGCTATTATAAAGAAGATGCTCCCCGATTAAGAGAAGAAGGGTTGCGACTTTTTGGTGATAAAATGCTCGCTTTTAGAACAGAACTTCAAGTAATCTCGGAAATCTTTCCGGATTCTAATTAAAAATAAAAGCTCCGGAAGGTTATTTTCCGGAGCTTTTTTACAAACAAACAAAAACCAACTCTCTACATTAATTTTGGATATGAGTCCAAACGTCTGAGGTTCCTCCATTTAAAGTACCTGTTTTGGTAGCGATTACCTGATTATTTTTTAATACTCTTACAGTATAGCTAGAAGAAGGAGATCCTGAGCCACAGCTACTGTAATAGTTTACCCAATATTTATAAGTACCAGACGGGGCTGTTCCATTTTCCCAATAAATGTTTTCATTAGGACCTTGAGGACAAGAAACACACATACAGTCTACGTCAAGAGTACCTCCTTGGCCGGTTGGATGTGCATAGTAAAGAATCGTTCCGTCAGGTGTTTGTACATACAAGTCTAAATCTACATTTTCAGCATTAGTAAATTGAAGATTAAATCTTGGATTACCTGGGTTTCCTACAAGTTCTCCTCCGTTGTCGTCAGAACTCTCGTCTTTGCTACAACCAATGATAGCGACTGCTGCAAACAGCATAAAAGCCACATGTAATAATTTTTTCATAATAATAATTTTTAATGTTAGATAAGACAAATGTAGAGGTTTAGTCAACGTTAACCATCACTCATTCGGGTGATTTTTCGTCAGTTGCAAGGGAATGAATAGGTTGGTGTTTAAGTTGTTGTTTTTTGAATAAATATTTATTTTTGTGTAGAGGGTGCAGTTATCTTGTGATTATTATGAGAATAGGTGCACCACAGTTATTGGATTTTCCGCTTACAAAAATTTCGATAAGCTTCCTTATAGGGCTTATATTGGCCTTTTGCTTACAACCTGATTGGGTAACTGGAGGAATATTGATTATTTCAGGAATTTTATTCCTTTGCTTTAGTTTTTGGCTGAGAAAGAAGTCTTCTGCTTTTGGTGTAGCCACTTTATATTGCTCGGTTAGTTTAGGTGTTTTTACTTGGGTATTACATGCTGATTTGCTTCGAGAAAATCATTATTTGTATCAAATTAAGCCCAAAAATCAACTTATTGAACTGGTTTTGGAAGAAAAACTCAAGCCCAACCAATATAATCATCGATACTTTGCTACAGTAAAAGCCATTGACAATCAGAAAAGTTGTGGTAAGGTTCTTCTTAATATGAGTATAGAGGATTACCCAACTGAATTAGAAATAGGTCAAAAGGTGAAAATATATTCCAAAATTTTCCCAACTCAAAAAAATAAAAATCCGGGGAATTTTGATTATTCCAAATATCTGGAAAAGCAACAGGTTTATGCTCAAGTTTATACAGATAGTTCCAATGTTTTCCTAGATGATGTTGAAAAGAATATAGGTTATTATACTTATAAGCTTCGAACGAAGATTTTAGATAACTTAAGAAAAAGCAGTTTTAAAGAGACGGAATTAGGTGTGCTTCATGCCTTGATTTTAGGGCAACAACAAGATATTTCGCCTGAAGTTTTACAAGATTATCGTTATGCAGGAGCTGTACATATTCTTTCGGTTTCGGGTTTACATGTGGCCTACATTTATGCTTTTTTAAGTTTTTTATTGCGATTTTTTCCGAATAATCAAGCCAGTAAAATGGTAAAGTTGGTGTTGCTCATACTTTCTTTATGGGGATTTGCTTTTCTGGCCGGAATGGCTCCTGCTATTGTGAGAGCAGTGGTGATGTTTTCTTTTGTGTCAATAGGTAAGTTTCTTCGCCGCCATACTAACATTTTCCACACGCTGTTAGTATCTGCTGTTTTTATATTGCTTTGTAAGCCTTCTTTTTTGTTTGATGTAGGTTTTCAACTCAGTTATATTGCTTTGTTTTTCATCTTGTGGGTGCATCCAATTTTATCTAGTCTTTGGAAGCCAAAAAATCAAATAGCGGTTTATTTCTGGGAAATAATAACGGTTTCATTTGCAGCTCAAATCGGGACTTTTCCGTTGAGTATGTATTACTTTCATCAGTTCCCGAGTTTATTTTTTGTGACTAATCTCCTGATTCTTCCTATACTTTCAATTGTAATGATTTACGGAGTAATGATAACGGTTTTAGCTGCTTTTGACGTGGCGAATTTTTATCTTTCGAAATCTTTGGAATACGGAATTTTTACTATTAATGAAATTATTGGCTTTGTTGCCAATTTTGAGTCGTTTGTGCTTCGAGACATTTCATTTAATATAGGAATGCTTCTAGGGTATTATTTGTTACTCTTTAGTTTTTTTATTTGGTTGAAAGCTCCTAAGTATCAAAATCTAAAAAGGGTTTTGGCTAGCGTATTAATCGTTCAGAGTGTTTCGATTTTTACTAAAATTCAAACTCAAAACACTTCGGAATGGATTGTCTTTAATCAAAACAAATCTACCTTGCTGGCAGAGAGAAAAGGAAAAAGTATTACGTTCTTTAGCAATGACAGTATTTTGAATAAATATCTTTCCGAGAATTATGTTGTGGATAATTTTATTGAGAATATAGGAAGAGAGCCTATTCGGAATGTTTACTTTTTTGAAGGGAAAAAAATTTTGGTGATTGATGATTTCTCGGTTTTCCCGAAAGGATTACAACCCGACATTCTTTTGTTAAGGGGTTCTCCAAAAATAAATTTAGAACGAGTTTTATTAGAGCAATTACCTGAAAAGGTAATTGCAGATGCTTCCAACTACAAGTCATATGTGGAACTTTGGAGAAAAACATGTGAGCTTCATCAGGTCGATTTTCATTCGACTTATGAAAAAGGATATTTTTCGTTTAGGAAATAATATGTTTTTTGGAATTCAAAAAAGGTATTATAAGTAGCGAAACTACTCCTAAAACGATAGTAAATACAGCTTGTGATGTCCAAAGTATCCAACCGAAGGCTGTTCCGGTGGTAGCGGTTATTTCGTAAAATAATAAAATTTTAGAAACCAGAAAAGGGTAGGAGCCTAGGCCATTGTTAGTAAAAGCAATTGCGATACTTCCGACAACAAAAGTGGTAATTACAGCCTCAAAGTTAAGGGTAGAAGTTTCCGGAAAAGCAAAAATAGAAATATAGAACGTCATGATGTAAGAACCCCAAATCACAAACGTAAAAAACAGAAAATCCCACTTGGCTTTCATGTGAATTACGCTTAGAATTCCTTCTTGCAACCCGGAAAGTTTTTGCTTTAAAACCAGAAAGAATTTTAATTTAGAATATCTATAACCCCAAATAAAAAGGCCTCCTAGAAAGAGTAAGATCATCACCAAAAAGATAGCTTTATCTCTTGGAATATAGTCTAATACGAAAGTTTTAACAATATCAAACTGTAAGAAGAAAACTACTCCAACGAATAACCCCAATAAAATTAAATCGATTACTCGTTCGGCTACTATGGTTCCAAAACCTTTGTCAAACGGAACTTGATTGTATTTTGTGAGTACGACTGCTCTAGAAATTTCACCGGATCTGGGAACGAACATATTCATCAGGTAGCCTATGTTTACGGCACAAAACTGATTTTTAAAAGGAACTTTATAACCTAAGTGTTCTAATGTGAACCGCCATCGATAAGCTCTAGCAAAAGCTCCCACAAAACCAAAACCTATAGATATATATATATAGGAATAGTTAGCGCTTTTAAAGGAATCTTTTATTTGGATAATTTGCTCTTCAGAAAATTGCTGATAAGCATAGACGACAAAAAAAATTCCCAATAGAAGGGGAATTATTATGGAGAATATTTTTTTGAAAGTTTTATTCAAATTATTTCAAAGTGTTTGTTTTCTCGTCCGGGAAGATGATTGTAGGACGGAAAGTCTTCGCTTCTTCAAAATCCATAATCGCATAGGAGATGATAATAATGATGTCTCCTTTTTGTACTTTTCTAGCCGCCGGACCATTCAATGTAATGTCTCCGCTGTCTCGATTTCCTTTGATAACATAAGTTTCTAAGCGCTCACCGTTGTTTATGTTTACGATAGAAACTTTTTCACCTTCAATTATGTTGGCGGCTTCCATCAAAGCCTCATCAATAGTGATACTGCCAATATAGTCAAGCTCTGCACCCGTTACAGAAACTCTGTGGATTTTTGATTTTAGTACTTCAATTTTCATGTTGCAAAGGTATTAAATTTCCCTTAGATTTTGCAGAACGCCAATCTATTATGAAATACTTAACACTCAAATTTTGTTCTTTTTTATTAGAAATCTGGAGTTTTTTAAAATAAACATTGCCCAAATGTTGGTTACTTAAGTGACATAGTGTCGATAAGTCTTACATTGCCCAAGTTTACAGCAATGAAAGCACGATATTCTTTGGTTTTAAAACGTTTTACGATAGGTTTTAAAGTTTGACTTTCTGCTATAACGAAGTATTCCAGCTTCATTCCTGGTTGTTTTTTGAAAGTTCTCTCTACGTAAGCATAGATCTTGCGATGTGATTTGGTTTTGAACATCGCTTTGGCTTTTACAAGGGTTTTATATATAATGCTGGCTTGTTCGCGTTCTTCTTTTGATAATCTTTCGTTACGAGAACTCATAGCTAAGCCGTTTTCTTCTCTAAGAATGGGGCAAACCACAATTTTCACGGGTAGATGGTGTTTTTCTACCATTTTCTTTACAATAAGGGTTTGCTGATAATCTTTTTCCCCAAAATAAGCTTTTGTAGGTTGGACAATTTCAAAGAGTTTTTTTACAATAGTTCCCACTCCATCAAAATGACCGGGACGGAATTCCCCCTCCATTTTAGATTCCAATCCGTCATAGTCAAAGGATTCGGAAACGATGTTGTCTCCATATATATCTTCAATAGAAGGAGAATAAACGATGATTTTTGGATTTAAATTCTTAATTTTTTCAACATCTGCCTCTAAGGTTCGAGGGTATTTTTCCAAATCCTCTTTGTTATTGAATTGAGTTGGATTAACAAAAATACTAACAACGGTAATTTGATTTTGTTTCAGAGATTTCTCCATTAAAGACAGGTGTCCTTGGTGTAAAGCACCCATTGTTGGAACAAAACCTATCTTCTTTTTTTCTAGTAAGAACGGCTCCAAATGTGATTTCAGAGCAGTTTGGTTTGTGTAGATAAACATACAAACAGTTTAATTGAGAGTGCAAACTTACTGCATTTCATTTAAAATTGCATAATTTTTTGTAACTTTGCACACTATTCTGGTATAGCGTTTAAGTAAAATATTTTATGGAAGAGAAGAAAATACTGTATGTATCGAGTGAAGTAGTGCCTTATTTGGCAGAAAACGAAATTTCTTTGGCTTCTTATGATGTCCCGAAAATGGTAAATGACAATGGTGGACAGATCAGGATTTTCATGCCTCGATACGGAAATATCAACGAAAGAAGACATCAACTACATGAAGTTATTCGTCTTTCGGGAATGAATTTGGTTGTGAATGACGTTGATATGCCTTTGATTATTAAGGTGGCTTCTATTCCTAAAGAGCGAATTCAAGTGTACTTTATTGATAACGATGAATACTTCAAACGCAAGGCTATTTTTGAAGATGAAGATGGGAATTTGTTTGAAGATAATGATGAAAGAGCGATATTTTTTGCGAAAGGAGTTATCGAAACTATCAAAAAACTAAATTGGATTCCGGATATTATTCATGTTCATGGTTGGCTTTCTTATTTACTTCCACTTTATATGAAGTATTACTATGCCAGCGAAAAGCTTTTCGAAAATACTAAAGTGGTGACCTCGGTTTATAACCAAACCTTTAAAGGGGAGCTGTCAAAAGATTTGCCAGAAAAGCTCTTGTTTGATAAAATTCCGAAAGAAGCTATAGAGATTCTCAAGTCTCCATGTTGTGAAAATTTGGTAAAAGCTGCTATTCAAAATTCAGATGGAGTAGTGTTTGCTTCTAAAACCCTTCCTGAAGATTTAACAGAATTTATAAAATCAACCGGAAAACCTTTCTTACCTTTCGCTCCGAAAGAAGAATATGCGCAATCTTATTTGGATTTTTATAAAAATAAGATTCTATAAAAATAACTTATTTGATGAAAAAGGTTTTTTTAACAAGGATACTCCCCCTTTTTATAGTTGGATTTTTGTGGTCTTGTGATGATGATTTTACATCTACAGGAAAAGATATTGTTGGCGAGGGTGATATCAATATCACTAAATATACGGTTCAGAATATTGCGGCTTATAATAGGGCTAATGGAGCGGTTCAAAGCAACAATTTACCTATAAATGGATTAGGAGTTATCAATAATCCTGTTTTTGGTAAAACAGTGACTAGTTTTGTAACTCAGTTAGAATTCGTTTCAGGAAGTAATCCTGTGGCGGATATTACTAATGCTACTGTGACTAAAGTGGAACTTACGATTCCTTATTTCAGTAAGCTAAAAGAAACAGATAGTGAAGGAAATCGGACTTATATCTTGGATTCTCTTGTGACAAGTAATAATGCAAAATTCCGATTAAATATATATGAGTCAGGGTATTATTTGAGAGACTTTGACCCTTCTACTAATTTTGAAGAGGCTCAAAAGTATTACTCGGATATGTATGCGGCTATTGATGCTGCTAAAATAGGTAACCGCCTAAACGATTCGGATCAAGCCGCTCAAAATGATCAGTTTTTCTTTGACCCATCTGAGATTAAAATATATGAAACCAATGAAGATGGAGAAGAAGTGCTGAAAGAGCGTTTGGAGCCGCAAATGAGGATAGAATTGAATAAAGCTTTCTTTCAGCAAAAAATCTTTAATGCTCCGGCTGGCCAAATGGACAACAACAATACTTTCAAGAATTATTTCAAAGGTCTATTCTTTCAAGTAGAAGATTTAGGTTTGGGGAATCATTTTGCTCAGCTTGATTTTTCAAAAGGAGAAATAACTATTACTTATACAACACCAAGTACAGACGATGAAGAAAGTGAGCAGGGGACAGTAAAGCTGAACCTGAAGGGCAATACAGTAAGCCTTATGGAAAATCAATATTTTGGCAATTACTTAGCTGCTTTGACTTCGGCAAACCCAACTACAGGAGATGAGAAGTTGTATATTAAAGGAGGTGAAGGATCTGTAGCCTATATTGATATCTTTAATGATGTAGATTCAGACGGAAATGGAATTTCTGACGAATTGGAGGCTTTGCGAACTCAAGCAAAAGAAGAAAGTTGGTTAATTAATGAGGCCAATCTTGTTTTCTATATTGATCAAAGTCAGATGAATAATAATTCGTTAGTGCCACAACGAATCTATATCTTTGATGCGGAGAGAAATATTCCTTTGTTTGACTATTGGAATGATCAAACTACGGTTTCGGGTTATCCTAAATTAAAGAAATATATACACGGAGGAATATTAGAATATGATTCTGACGGAAAAGGAGTAAAATACAAAATCAGACTTACACAACACATAAAATCTTTACTTTTGAGTGATGAACCAAAGAATGTTAAACTCGGAATTTCTGTGACAGAAACTATAGATATTATAGCTCCTGCTGCATTGAAAGATGGGGTTTCGTTCCCGAATGATTCACCTTATCGTTATGTTCCGTTTGCCTCAGTAATGCATCCATTTGGAACGGTTCTTTACGGTAACAACACAAACGATGAAGAGAAAAAGTTGAAATTAGAAATTCTTTATACTAAACCATAAATCTAATAACTATGTGTGGAATTGTTGGGTATATCGGACATAGAATAGCTTATCCGGTAATCATAAAAGGCTTACAGCGACTGGAATATAGAGGTTATGATAGCGCAGGAGTTGTATTATATAATGATGGGCTACATCTAGCAAAAACTAAAGGAAAAGTAGCTGATTTAAATGAAAAAGCTCAGGCAGAAATTTCTCTTGAAGGAAATATTGGAATTGGTCATACCCGTTGGGCAACTCATGGAGTTCCTAATGATGTGAATTCGCATCCTCACTTTTCTAATTCCGGAAACTTAGTGATTGTTCATAACGGAATTATCGAAAATTATGAGCCTTTAAAAAAAGAGCTCATTAAAAGAGGTTATACCTTTAAATCAGACACTGATACGGAAGTGCTTGTAAATCTGATTGAAGATGTTCAAAAACAGAATAATGTAAAACTTGGCAAGGCGGTTCAAATTGCTTTGAATCAAGTTGTTGGAGCGTATGCTATTGTGGTTTTTGATCAAAGAAAACCTAATGAGTTGGTAGTAGCTCGTTTAGGAAGTCCGCTAGCGATTGGAATTGGCGAAGGAGAATATTTTATTGCATCTGATGCTTCTCCTTTTATTGAGTATACTTCAAATGCTATATATTTAGAAGACGAAGAAATGGCAGTTGTAAGGGCTCATAAGCCTTTAAAAATAAGAAAAATTAAAGATGACTCGTTAGTAGATCCTTATGTTCAAGAGCTTCAAATGAATTTGGAGCAGATTGAAAAAGGAGGTTACGACCATTTTATGCTAAAAGAGATTTATGAGCAGCCTGATGTAATTAAAGATACATACAGAGGTCGTCTGCTTTCTGAGCAAGGAATTATCAGAATGGCAGGAGTAGAGGACAACTTGCAACGATTCTTAAACGCTGAGCGTATAATCATTGTAGCCTGTGGAACTTCATGGCATGCCGGATTGGTTGCGGAGTATATTATAGAAGAGTTTGCAAGAATTCCGGTTGAAGTAGAATATGCTTCAGAATTTCGTTATAGAAACCCGATTATTACTTCAAAAGACGTAGTAATTGCAATTTCGCAATCGGGTGAGACAGCAGATACTTTAGCTGCTATTAAGTTAGCTAAAGATCATGGCGCATTCGTATTTGGAGTATGTAATGTTGTTGGCTCTTCTATTTCGAGAGAAACTCATGCAGGAGCTTACACTCACGCAGGACCTGAAATTGGAGTAGCTTCTACCAAAGCATTTACAACTCAAATTACTGTATTGACGCTTATTGCTCTTCGTTTAGCTAAGGCTAAAGGAACACTTTCTAACTCCGATTATCATAGATACTTACAAGAATTAGAGCTTATCCCGGAAAAGGTACAAGAAGCGTTGACTACAGATAAAATAACTAAAGCGATAGCTGAAGTGTATAAAGATGCTTCGAACTGTTTATATCTTGGTAGAGGATACAACTTCCCGGTAGCTTTAGAAGGAGCTTTAAAGCTAAAAGAAATTTCATATATTCATGCAGAGGGTTATCCGGCTGCAGAGATGAAACATGGGCCTATTGCACTTATTGATGAGCAAATGCCTGTGATTGTAATTGCTCCGAAACAAGGACATTATGATAAAATTGTAAGTAATATTCAAGAAATAAAATC
>Ga0209075_1000584_pt1 | contig 35815 bp, 38 predicted proteins | sample Stecom2011_FD_187523 | JGI IMG/M metagenome (GOLD analysis project Ga0209075, IMG submission 187523) | Agricultural soil microbial communities from Utah to study Nitrogen management - Steer compost 2011 (SPAdes) (version 2) | ecosystem: Environmental > Terrestrial > Soil > Agricultural land...
CGCTCCATAGATTGCCCAATTGCGAATTCCTATTCTCACAGTTGCACCGTAACGCAAAGGATTTGAATCAGGGAAATTGTAATGTTTGGTAGTATAGTTTTTTCCATCGATGCGTTCTGTTTCTTTAGAGAAAGCATTTAATTGGTAACCAATTTTACCTCCAATCATAAATTTGAAATGACTGTGTCCTTTGGTTCTAAATCTTAATTCTAGCGGAACTTCAATATAATTAGCGCCAAACTTTGAACTTTTGGGTTCAAATCCTACCGGAAATTCAGTTACAAGAGTTGATTTATTTACCATATCTCTAGTAAATTGCAATTTCGTTCTGTTGCTAAAGTGACTATAACCGACTCCCCAGCCGAAACTCATTGTATTTCCTTTTGTGAGAACAACATCAAACATCAAAGATGCATTGAACCCGATGGATTGCCATGGACTGGAAAAATAATCTCGATCACCATAAAAATCATTGTAAACGAGGTCCAACATCAAGCGATCATATTTACGTAACTTTCCCTCTTCATATTGAGTAAAACCACTGTAAAACCAAGCTACACCTGGACGGAATCGCGAATATAACCCTTCTTCTTCTTGGTACTGTCCCCATAAAGTTGCAGAGTAAATTGTAAGTATTAACACTATAATTATGTTCTTCATTCCTTATTTCTTTTATCTCTAATGTATTGTTCGAACTTCCATGCTGATGATATAGCATCTTTTATGCTCTTTTTGGCCTCCCAATTCAATTCACGGATGGCTTTATCGGCATTTGCATAGATTTCTGGAATATCTCCTGGTCGACGTGGACCAACACTATAAGGCAATTTCTTCCCCGTAATTTCCTCAAATGACTGAACCATTTCAAAAACACTCGTTCCTTTTCCTGTACCGATATTATAAACTATTGGATTAGAAATGTTATTATCGCTGTTTTCTAATGCAGCAACATGTGCATCTGCAAGGTCTTCAACGTGAATATAATCACGAATACAAGTTCCATCTGGAGTATCATAATCATCTCCAAATACAGTTAATTCTTTTCTTATTCCAAAAGCAGTTTGTGTAATATACGGGAGTAAATTGTTTGGCTTTCCATCAGGTTCTTCACCAATTAGACCACTTTCGTGTGCTCCAACAGGATTGAAATAGCGTAAAATAGTCGCTTGAACAGAGGGTTGGCTGGCAATGAATTGTTCAATCATTTCTTCACTCACTTTTTTAGTAAAACCATAAGGTGAGTTATACGAAACAGGACTCTCTTCATTGACTGGAATTTCCTTTGGATCTCCGTAAACTGTACAGCTAGATGAAAATATAAAGCGTTTAATCTTGAATTCCTTAATTAAGGATAAGACACTCACTAAACTGCCGAAATTATTATCATAGTATTTCAGTGGATTTTCAACGGATTCACCTACAGCTTTATCTGCAGCAAAATGAATAACTCCATGAATAGGAAATAGACTAAACACACTTTTGAGTCTAAATTCATCTTGACAGGAGGTTGTAAAGTATTTGATCTCTTGTTTCGCAATTTTCTCTAAGCGTGTGATGACGTCCTTATTGGCGTTTCTAAAATCATCAATAATAATTGGCGTAAAACCCTTAGAAATTAAAGCTAAGACAGTGTGTGAACCAATGTATCCTGCCCCACCAGTCACCAAAATGTATTTAATCTCCGTATCCATATCCCAAAAATAGGGATTTGAAATGAATTTGCTTGAATCTAATTAACCAACTTCATCTAATTCTACAATATGAACTTGGTTATCAAAAGATGTTTTGAATCCAATTTCATAAACCATTGTATAACGTTCACCTGAAGGAGCATTAAACAAATGGGTGTGAAATTTTGAATTAAAGCCATGTGCTTCAAGAATATTTAAAGGAATAGCAGAACTTCGGTAAACCTTAAACAAGTCTTTTAGAATGACCCTGTTTTTATGCAATACCTTATTTATATTAAATACAGAATGATTTGCATTTCGGTATTCTTCATTATGATGCTGATTTTTACAAGATACAGAGCAAAACTTTTTATTGCGTCTCCCTTCAAAATCTTCTTTACAGTTAGGACATTTTTTTAGTTTCATAATCTTTTCAAATAGTGTTATTACTATCTCAAATACGTTACATTTGAAAAAAGGTTACTTTAAAACGATTTTTAAACGTTATGAAAACGCCCCTATTCGACTTTAAGAAGCATCAGAACTACCGTAGAAGCTGGAAAATGCTCGTTAGATTCATTATTTATGGTGTAGTGATTTCTTTTTTACTTTATCTGATTTTCTTAAAAGAAAAAGCGCCATCCGAAAATACGAATGACGCTAAAAATAATTATTATGAGGTTGATATTATTGAACCACAATCGGAATAAGACCACGTAATCCCATATCTACAACTGTATCTCCATCTAAAGGATCAAATATATTATCATTTGCAGCATCTGACCATTCAAAACTATTATTTACACTAAAAGAAAGGTCGATAATAATATCTTCTGTTTCGTTTCCTGTGATGATAAATGGGGTTTGGAATTCACCCGTTACTAAGCAACTTCCTGCTGGAATAGGAGAAGAAGCATGTAAGGGATTCGGTACTGTTGTACCAGGTGCTTGTCCTTCAATAACAGTTGCGGGGTAAAAAGGTGGAATCGCTTCAGTTTCCCATGCCCAATATCCTTGTAATTTGTTGGCATTAAGCTGAACGGTTTTTGTTTTTACTTTATGTGAAGTGATATAAGTATTGAAACCAACAAAAGAAGCAATTGTACCTATTAAATTATACCCGTTAGCTCTAAACTTTACATCGTAATTTTGATAAGTAACAGAAACTCGTGCATAATTATAGTCTCCAGGTGCAATTTGACTCAAAGGTTTTGAATAAATAACCTCGCCATTCGCCACTTTCTTGATCATATCAAAATTTGCTGCTGTACTTCCTCCTGCTGTTGTTTCAACTCCGTGATATACAACTTCACCTTGACCTACTTGAGTAATTGCAGAGGGAGTGAGTTCAATATAATGAGCTGAAATACTATTAAAATTAGGAGATTGAGCTCCATGTCCAGCGGGTATTGTTGCTGGATTACCAAATCCATCTAAGCGTACTTGAGTGGAATCCATTTTCATTCTGAAAATAAGTTTTGGTCCAGAAGCTTCTTCTGGTATTGGGTCTGGTGTAGGATCATCCTTTTTACACGCGAATGCACTCCCAATAAAAAGTGCGAAAATTAAATGTTTATAGTTCATAGCAAATGATTTAATGTTTATATTAAACGCTATAAAACTACAAATATTTTTGTAGACTTAAAAATTGCTCCTATTAACTTTAAAATGTAAGACAATGATTAAACCTTTTGATGATGAATACTTTATGCGAAAAGCACTTGAGGAAGCACAAAAAGCATATACTTTAGATGAGGTTCCTATTGGTGCTGTGATTGTAGCAAACAATACCATTATTGCAAAAGGACATAACCTTACAGAACAACTAAACGATGTAACTGCTCACGCTGAAATGCAAAGTATTACAGCGGCAGCTGAGAACCTTGGAGGAAAGTACCTCAAAAAATGTACATTATACGTTACAATGGAACCTTGTGTAATGTGTGCCGGGGCTTTGAACTGGTCACAAATTAGCAAAGTAGTATTTGGAGCCAAAGATGAAAAACGCGGAGCATTGCGCTATGAAAACATATTTCATCCCACCACAGAGATAGTGGGTGGTGTTTTAGCTGAAGAATGTGGGGAGCTGGTGAAGGTTTTTTTTAGAAGTAAAAGGTAGAATTAAGTCTATCTTCTAGCTATTACCTTATCTGTTATCATATTCTCTAGCGCGTTCCTTATCTTTCTCATTTGTCTCCACAGGTGGACAACGATTAGGATCCTTTTTGAATAGCCATACAAATTTCAACCTCAACATTGCTGGGTAATACTGACTTGAAAACCAATGAATCGCTGGTGTTCCTTTATTCCATTCATAAATACCTAATACGGGTAGTTCTATGCTTGGAACAAAAAAGAATCCTTTATCTGCACGGGGTTTTATTCCCAGTCCAATAGAATAATGCAATTGTCCCAATATATTACCTTGGAACTTTTCATCAGTTGGTACATGAAACCCATCATAGGCCATATTTCCAACCATTAAAGCATAATCTAAATTTAGTCCTAAAGCATTGTCTAAAAACAAATGGGGATTGATTTGGTAGACATTGTGGGCACTAAATCTTCCGTATAAATAGCCGTTATAAAATTTTCCTTCGCCATCAAACTTTCCGATAAGGGTATCTCTACTGTCATAAATCCTTGATTCTGAAAGTTCTCTTCCTCCATATAATTTGAAGCCAATTCCCCAATCGTAATATTGAATATATTTACGTGGTTTTTTGGTAATGTGCACCATGCCAATTTCACCAAAAATTCCAATTCTACTTTTTGCTTCACGTGAAAAGCGAATTAAAGTATCCACCGAAGGATTTGGTGATGCTATTCTATATTCATGTTCCTCAGCTCCAATTTTGGTAAAAGTATAAGTTGGACCGAAAGAAAGTTGTATTCCATGTCTTAGATAATCTCCTGTTACCCATCGATAAATTGGCTGGTGTAATCTTTGATTTCCATAAAACTGTTTTTTCTTCTTTTTTGGTGTGTATTGCCCATAAGCACTAGTGCTCAATAAAACAGTAAACAGAAGAAGTAATTTTAAAGCTCTCATACAATCAAAGATAATATTTTTTCTATAACTTTTTGTTCGTCCCAATTTTGATGAATGTTTTCCATTTTCATCACCTCATCCATAATTTTTCGTTGTCTGTTTCCAGCGGCCAAGGCTTCAGAATAAGGAATATGACTAAAAGTTACTTGAGAATATAACGGCATCCAACTATTTGGGTACAAATCACTAAACTTACGCTCTATTTTCTTTCTAATTAAGAAATCTACATCACCTGCCAAATCACGCATTTCAATATAGTTATACAGTGCTAAATCTGCAATTGCATTTCCATCTTTAACCCTTTTTTCGCTAAACAAATCGAACATCGTACCCATATCAGAATTGTGCTGATCTAAAAGATCAAAAAACACCGTGCAATCTTCCATCCCTGCATTCAAACCTTGTCCATAAAAAGGTACTACAGCATGAGAAGCATCACCCATTAACATCACTTTGTCTTCGAAGTTCCACGGACTACACCGAATCGTAACCAATGTGGAAGTAGGGTTTTCAAAATAGTCTTTTGTTAAAGTAGGCATATTGGCTAAGGCATCAGGGAATGTCTTTTCAAAAAAGTCAATCACCTTCTCTTCCGTATCTAGACTTTCAAAAGAAGTTTTCCCTTTCATTGGGAAAAATAATGTAACAGTAAAACTTCCATCCAAATTAGGCAAAGCAATCAACATAAACTCACCTCTAGGCCAAATATGGAGACAGTTTTTATCAAAACAATGTGATCCATCTGGGTTCGCTGGAAAACTTAATTCTTTATATCCGTGTGGTAAATATTCTTGCGCATAATTAAACATGGGCGTTTTTTGTAATGCTCCACGAACAGCAGAGAAGGCTCCATCTGTTCCAAAAATATGATCGTAAGTATACTTTTCTTGTTTTTGTGTTTCACTATTTACAAAATGAATTTCGTTTTTTGAAAGATCTAAATCTTCACATGCCCTATCAAAGCGGTAATGAATATTGCTATAATCATCTGCTAAATTCATTAGTTTTTGATTCAATTGTCCTCTAGAAACAGAATAAATCGCTTCTTCTTCCTTACCATAAGGTTGATAAGTAAGATTTCCTTCGATATCATGCATTTTTCTACCATACATAGGAATCGCAATTGATTTTATTTCATCTGCAAAACCAGCAAGTTCTAGCGCTTTAAAGCCGCGATTAGACAATGCTAAGTTAATTGATCTTCCACCAATAGCTTTTGCCTTTCTGAGGTCTGGTCTGCGTTCAAAAACATCGACATTCATTCCTTTTTTTGCAAGAAGGACGGCCAATAAACTTCCAACTAATCCTGCTCCTACAACGGCTACTTTTTTTTCTTCCATCTTTTTAATTCTCTTAACAAGCTAATAATATATTATTAATCTGGTTTATCTCTTTATTTCTTCCAGTTTCTCGAAAATGTATTGTCGAAAAAAAAACTCTTTTTTCTTTTTGCGTTTTTCTTTCTATGAAAAAGCACCATCATTCTCCACAACACAAGTCCTAGAATCAAAACCGCAAATACTTGAACGATTAATTCAATGTATTCGGCTTCATTATTGAGTGGACCCGAAAACCTTCGCTGTATTAAATCCTGAACATTCATGTTTCAAAAATACAAATTATTGAAGGAATTGCATTGAATTCTTAAAATGGGTTATCATTTGATTGAAAACTATTAAATGCAATGTTTCAATTTGAATGTGAAAAAGCATTAACGATTGTTTACTCAAAAAACATTACTTTTATGTCCTTAGTAAAAGTACAATGAAGAAACTCATAGACAAGTCTTTTGCCTTTCGAGAAAAGGAATTTAGACTTAGGCCGTGGCAGCTTAAAGTTCAAGAGGTTATTTATGGTACATATACAAAACCAGGGAAGATATTTGATATTATTCTCTTGATCATTATTCTACTTTCTATTGTTGTGGTGATGTTAGAAAGTGTTTCTTACTTAAACTTAAAGTATGCACTAACCTTTATAACAATAGAGTGGGTGGTTACCATACTGTTTACTATTGAATACATATTTCGAATTGTCAGTCTACGGAAACCCCTTTCCTACGTGTTTTCATTTATGGGTTTAGTGGATTTATTTTCAACCCTTCCCTCCTATTTAAGTTTAATGGTCGATGGAGCAGAATCTCTAATGTTACTTCGTTCGATTCGTTTCCTAAGAATATTTAGAATTCTTCGCTTGAGCAGATATATGTTAGGAGCTGATGTTCTAGGACAAGCGTTAAAAAACAGTAGACATAAAATAATTGTGTTTCTTATTTCCATGCTGACAATAGTAATCATTTTAGGAGGATTAATGTATGTTATTGAACCAGCAGAAGCAGGGTTCACTAGTATTCCAAGAAGCGTTTATTGGGCCATCATTACCATCACAACAGTTGGTTATGGAGATATTGCTCCTGTTACCCCAATGGGACAAGCTCTAGCATCGTTTATAATGCTCTTTGGTTACGCCATTATTGCAGTACCAACAGGAATCGTTTCATCAGAATTCACCTCATTACGACATGAAGGAATGAAGGCGTTTGAGTGTCCAAATTGTGGTACAAAAGATCACGAAAAATCAGCGAATTTTTGTAAAAGCTGTGGATATGAATTTAAAGATTGAATCAATTGATAATTCGTAATTCTAAAGATTATTAAGTATTGATTCCAATAATAACTTACCATCGGTATTTCCTAACAATTCATCAGCTGAGCGTTCTGGATGAGGCATCATGCCCATAACGTTTCCATTTTTGTTTTGAATTCCTGCAATATTGTCTATCGATCCATTTGGATTCGCAGAACCACCTACCACACCTTCTTCGGAGGCATATCGAAATAAGATTTGATCCTTATCTTGAAGCTTTTTAATGGTGTCATCTGGTGCGTAAAAACGTCCTTCACCGTGTGCGATTGGAACAGTATATGTTCTATTCAAATCTAAATCTTTAGTGATGATACTGTTGTGACTCACCGCTTTTAATTCGATGTTTTTACAAATAAATTTTTGAGTGTCATTGTGAAGTAAAGCTCCATCAAGCAAACCAGATTCTGTTAAAATTTGAAACCCATTACAAATTCCGAGTACATATCCGCCTTTATTTGCATGCTCAATAACTTTCTGCATAATTGGGGATAGTTTTGCAATTGCTCCAGAACGTAAATAATCTCCATAAGAGAATCCACCTGGTAAAACAATAAAATCAGCTCCTTTTAAATCAGCATCTTTATGCCATAAAGACTCAACTTTTTGGTTTAAAATATCATTTAAGATATAAACCATGTCTTCGTCACAATTTGACCCTGGAAATGTTACTACTCCAAACTTCATAATAATTTACTTTAAAACCAATGTAAAAGTAAGAGATAATTCTTATTGGTAAATGTTAATAAAAGAATTTAATTACGTTAAGGATTATCAATGAGTAGAATAAGATATTAGGCACCCATTTATGTTTAACATTTAAATAAGCGTAGGGTAAAATAAAAGGCAGAATAGCAGCACCAATTGTAAAATAAAAATAGGTGTGAAAGAATATAAGAATAACTAGACTTAGACTAGCAGAAAACAATAAAGTGAAAATGGTTATTGCACTAATTCTTTTATAGCGAATAGAACTTTTCAATCTGCGCTCTAAAATCTTTTTATGCGCTAATAACGCCAAAATGATGATCACAATATGAGGGAGGAAAATAACAAAATCTCCAAAGCGAGAAAAGTTAAGGGTTGAGTCAAAGGAGAAAAACGCATCAAGAAAGAATGGATCAACTAACACTACCCATAAGAATGGAAAAAGCATAGCTATCAGAGGTAAAATATACTCTCTTAAAACAAATGGTCGTATTGTAAAAACACCAAACCAAATAATCAATATGAAGGATGCATAAATAGGGAGAAATGTGGCTGCTATTCCTAGAAATAAACCACTTAAAAAAGTATTGTTACGGGCATCATCGTTCTGTCGAATACTCAATAATTGATAAAAAGAAAGTATAAAAAAGAAGTGTCCTAAAAGATCCTCACCAAAACGCAAACTTATGGGAAACAAGAAGACCATTAGTACATACAGAATACTCGGTAGATATACAAACTTCTCATAAAACTCTAATTTGTTAAATACAAAGTTGAGGAGTAATGCATTTATACAAATGAAAACAAAAGCCAGTATTTTAGATAAAAGTGGATCAAAGTTTTTAAAATCAACGTTCCATAAATTCTCTTGCCCAATAGCCAACATATTAAAGGAAGGAAAATAATAATCCAACAGCATATGAAGAAACACAAATACGGGGATAAGTATTACTATAAATGATTGATTATTGGCAAAGTATTTAATCATGCAAGAAAAATAAATTTGAATATTCGCAAATGTATCGATTTGATGAGATAAATATAGAGTTTTTAGCTATTCAATTGGAAAAATATTATATTTGTGGACTAATAAATATTTGTTATGACTTATACAGAATTTGTTGAAGCGACAGGAAAAGGGATTTTATGGACAACAGAAGCGTTGTTTGAAACAGTAGGGAATAGTTTTAACTACGCCGTAATAGCTCTTGGATTTGTTGGTTTGTTTATCTGGTTACGCTTACAAGCTAAATACAACAGAGAAGCAGCAAACGATCCACAGAAACTAAAATAATTAAGTGTTCTTTGACGCTTAATCCTCATTTGATCTATCTGAGGTGTTTTTACTTTATTTATTTATCAATTGAATCACATCATCAACTTTGATGTTAACTATATCCTGTAGTTGAGGTTCTGTACTTCCTTTCATTGTTAATGCTATACTTTTTTCTCCCAATGGCGCCCATCTTCCTGGATGCATAGGACGTAAGTCGGTGTATAGCCCTATTGCCTTTATCCCTAATACTGCAGCAATATGCAAAGGTCCGGTACTACAAGCCACCAAGGCATCACATCGGGAAATAAAAGTAATTAACTCTCCCAAACTACTTTTTCCTGAAATATCAATAATGTTCGGGTTGCTAGGCAGTTCGTTTCGAAACTGAAGTCCTTCTTTTTCTGTTCCTGAAAAATAGATTACATAATTTTCATTCACCAATTTGTTCGCTAGCTCTATATATTTTCCTATGGGCCATTCGACAGCTGAACCTTGAGATTTGCTGTGTAGAACAATCTTCTTGCGCGCTGTGTTTAAAACCCCCTCTAAAGTCAAATTCAATGCTTTTTGAGGCGTAAAGTCTTTCAACAATCCAACTAATTCATCAATGCTAGGTAATTCTTGGAGTCCGAAACTTCTCAAAAGTTCAAAATTTAACTGAGCTTCATGAAAATCAGCATTTTTACGAGTAAAATTTGGTCTGATGTTACACGTCAACAAATGAAATATACGATGAGAGGTTCCAATTCGGTAAGGTATTTTAGCGGCTTTTGCAAGCTTGGCCAACTCTTTATTAGGAAAGACATGAATAAATGCATGAATTTCAAGTTCAAGAAGTAGTTTCTTTTGTTGTTCAAAACTAAATTCACTCCATTGATCAAAACAAATCACTTCGTCTATGAATGGATAGCAACGTAAAACTTCTAAGGTGTACGATTTACTAAAAAAGATGATTTTAACAGATGGAAATTGTTTTTTGAGCCAGGCACACATGGGCAGTGTCAAAATAACATCACCAATACTATCTGTTCTGCTGATTACAACTGTCTTATTTGTTAAATCAATTGTTTTCATTCTGAAGTCGAATTAATTCTTTGTACTTATAAATATTTGATAAAGCAGAAATTCGCGCAATGTGAAAGCCAGCTAAACCATCAAGGAATCCGGTTTTAATAAAATACATGGCTATAAATCTACCTACTGCGCTTATGTATGGTTTTAAAGGTCCAACACGTTGTCCCTTTTTATACATTTTAATGGCTGTGAGCTCAGAGTATTTGTCAGCACGTTGTCGGTGTTCTTTCCGAGAATAATATGAATAATGCAATAGGTGTCCTTCTAATAATTTAGGTTCTGGATTGTTTTCTATCACAAGTTCTTCGTGTACATATTCCCCCTCCCATTGACTTATAGCTTTCGGAAAAACACGCGTTTTAACATCGGGATACCATCCAGAATGTTTGATCCACTTACCACAATAGTTGGTTAACCTGTTTACAGAATATACTCCTGTAAATCCCGTTTTTTTTATGTCTAATATTTGTTGTTGTAGTTTTTCATCGGGTGCTTCGTCGGCATCAACAGAAAAAATATATTCGTGAGTTGCCAATTGGTTTAAATAATTTTTTGCGTTGGAATACCCTTTCCATTCTCTTTGTTCAATTCTAACCCCTTTGGCTTTACATATTTCAATGGTTTTATCTGTCGAAAATGAATCTAGAACAATAATTTCATCCGATATAGGCATTAAAGCATCAATACATCGCGCAATATTCCGTTCTTCATTGAATGTAATAATTGTTGAAGTTAATTGATGTTTCATTTATTTCTTTAAAGCTTCAAAGATAGTACTAATGAATGTAATTAAGCATTAACTCTTATGGAAAAGAAAAGCCGCACCTTAAAAAGATGCGGCTTAAATGTTTTCACAAATTGCAAGCTGTGAGGTTTTTTATTAGTTATTAATTAATTTCTTTTATAAATATACGAGAAAAATTCAATTGTTCAACTTCATTTGTAACAAATTTTCTCACTTTAAGGTTTACCATAGTTACAAAATCGTCTGTTACTAATGGCATAACTGCAGCATCATCAATAATAATCTGGTCACATTTTGCAAACAATTTCATTCTTTCTTCGTCATTTGTTTCGGCTAATGCTTTTTCGAACATCGCATCAAACTCAGGATTAATATATTTGAAAGGATTAATTGTAGTACTGTTATCACCAATATTTCCGCTGTAGAATAAATTCAAAAAGTTTTCTGGATCTGGATAATCAGCAACCCATCCTGCACGCCAAAAAATTGCTGTACCATCTTGAATATATTTCTCTCTATCTTCAAAAGCTACCAATTCAATCTTTACATTAACGCCTAGGTTTTCTTTAAGTGATTTTGCAACTGCTTGTGCTAATTTATGACTCCCCGATTCTTCCAAAGCATTTACATAAAGGTTTAAAGTTGGGAATCCGCTTCCATTTGGATATCCAGCTTCTGCCATTAAGGCTTTTGCTTTTGCTATATCATAAGCGTAGCCTTTAACATCTGCGCTTGGATAACCTTTCATACGTGGAACAAACCCATTGGTTGCTGCCCAACCTTCACCTTCTAACCAATTATCAATAATTGACTTTCTATCAATTGCCATATTGAAAGCTTTCCGAACTGCTTTTTTTGAAAAAACTTCACTTCCATGGGCAAATCCATAATAAGTAATACTCATACTAGATTTGGAATCAACAATATGTTTTACATTCTCCCCAGCCTGAGCTTCATTTAATGTTCCTAACACATTTTCTACTTCTTCAACAGGAATATCTAAAACTAAATCGATTTTTTCTGCTCTAAAAGACAACAATTCATCTGTTTTATCTTTACTGTATGTCATTGTAACCTTATCAAGGAAAGGCAATGGATTTCCAAAATCATCTTTATCCCAATAGTTATTATTTCTTTTTAGAACAATTTTATCGTCTGTAAAAACATCTAATGCGAAAGCACCTGTTCCAACAGGGTGTAATATGATATCATTCCCGTATTTATCATAAGCCTCTTTCGGGAATACACTAAGTCCTGCATGTGTTACCACTTTCTTGAATCCAGAAAACGGCGTCTTTAACTCAATAACTAAAGTATAATCATCCTTCACTTTAATTCCTTCTACATTATCTACTTCACCTTTGTAATAAGCATCTGCGCCTTTAACTTTATCTTTTAACAAGTATGCTAATTGATTCAGTTGATGATTTGAACAAGCAAATTCCAATATGTATTTAAAGTCATTTGCCGTTACATTTCTTCCTTTTCCTCCCTCAAAACATGCGTCATCCTGAAAATAAACATCTTCTCTAAGCTTAAAAGTGAAAATAGTTGAATTTTCGTTTACCTCTGTTTCTTTAGCAATAGAAGGCATTAACTCAGTACTTCCTGGGTCTATTTTCAATAATCCTTCAAAAATTTGAGAAACTATACGGTTTGAATAGATATCTGTAGTCTCTAATGGAAAAAGGCTTTTCACTTTTTCACTTGACATAAAACGGAAATCTCCACCGTATCGAACACCTCCCTTAGCAGTTATAACTCCCTCTGCATCAGTCACTGACTGATTATTACAACTATAAAAAAAAGGAATTGCGATTAAAATTATTAAGAATCTATTAAACATTGCGTATAGTTTTTAGTAATAGTTGGCCAAATATAAAAAATTAGAGCGACTTAATGTTTCAATTTTAGATATTATTTTCAAATGACATCAACAATCCTACGTTATTAATTGTTAAATCTGCTTTAAACTTATTGTTTTTAACAATTAGTACCCCAATTCTCTTCGAATACGGTACAAGGTTTTATGGGCAACTTCTCTCGCTTTATCCGCGCCATCACTTAGAATACTATCGATTTCATCTGTGTTACTGATATAATAATTGAACTTTTCACGTTCTTCTTTGAAATTCACTAAAATTAAATCGTAAAGCGCTTGTTTGGCATGACCATAGCCAAAGTTTCCACCACGGTATTTTTCAGCCAACTCATTCGTTTGACTTTCCGAAGCAAGCAGTTTGAACAACTTGAAAACATTACAATTCTCTGGATCTTTAGCCTCTTCCATCGGAGTGCTATCGGTCTCAATTTTCATCACTTGTTTTCGTAATTCTTTGTCCGATAAGAAAATATTGATAAAGTTATTTCTTGATTTACTCATTTTGCCCCCATCTGTACCAGGGATAAGTGTTGTGTTCTCTTCTATGACAGCTTCTGGTATAACCAAGAGGTCTTTTCCAGTACTTGTGTTTATTTTTTGAGCAACATCTCTCGTCATTTCAATATGCTGCAACTGGTCTTTTCCTACAGGAACTTCATTTGCATCATACAATAGAATATCAGCCGCCATCAACATTGGGTAATTAAATAATCCCGCATTAATATCGCTTGTTCGACCAGCTTTATCTTTAAATGAATGAGCTAGTGTTAAACGTTGAAATTGAAAATGACACATTAAATACCATGCAAGTTCGGTTGTTTCAGGCACATCACTTTGACGGTAAAAAACAGTTTTTTCTGGATTCAAACCAAAAGCTAGCCAAGCAGCGGCAACACCATAGGTGTTATTTCTTAAAGTATCTCCGTCTTTAATCGTTGTCAATGAATGCAGATTGGCGATAAATAAAAAAGATTCATTGTCTCCTGTATTTGCCATCTTAATTGCAGGGATGATAGCTCCCAATAAGTTTCCTAAATGTGGAACTCCTGTACTTTGAATTCCAGTTAAAACACGTGTCATAATTTAAACTAATGATTGTATGAATAAAAAATTCTTCTACAAAAATAATCTTTTGTAGAAGAACAGCACAAAATATATATATTTGGTGTGCATAATAAAGATAATGAAATATATTTTAGGGGCTGTTTACTATTTATGGAAGCTTTATATTGGATTGGCATTCGCTATAACCTTAGTTCTCTTCTACCCTTTTTTATTATTTTTTATTTACAATGAAAAATTAAAACCTTATACGTTTAAAATCAATATCTGTTGGTCACGATGCATGCGTATCTTGTGTTTTTACGCCGTTGAAAAAAGCGGGGAGGAAGTCCTCGAAAAAGGTCCATTTGTGTTAGCTGCAAATCACAGTTCCTATTTAGATATATTTTTGCTTTACAGTATTTTACCAGAGCACAAGTTCTTATTTATGGGTAAAAGTGAGATTTTAAATTACCCTCTGGTTAAAACATTCTTTAAAAAGTTGAATATCCCTGTTGATCGAAGTAGTACAATAAAATCAGCAAAAGCATTTATTCAAGCACGTAAAGAAATACAAAAAGGATGGAGTATTGTTATTTTTCCTGAAGGAGGAATTCCTGAAAACGCACCTCAATTGGCTCCCTTTAAAAACGGTGCTTTTCAATTAGCAAAATCTGCAAAATGTGCTGTGCTTCCTCTTACTTTTATGAATAATTATTATTTGTTTTCTGATCCGGACCACTTCCATTCACCTGCAATGCCAGGGCTTGTAAAAGTTCATATTCATCCGATAATAAGTAAAGCAGAAATAGAAAATAATGAGGCCGAAGTCACTAAAGAAAAAACTTATCAGCTCATTGGTTCTTATTTACCGCAAAAGAATCACTAAATTTGTAGATTCAACGTTGTAATAATTATGGAAATAAAAGATGAATTAATAGACCACATTGCTCATTTAGCAAGGCTTTCTTTTGAAGGAGAGGACAAAAGTGCTATTAAAAAAGACCTCAACAACATTATTGATTTTATGGAAAAACTCAATGAAATCGACACAGATAATGTTGAACCTCTCGTTTTCATGTCAAATGAAATAAACATTTTAAGAGAAGATATTCCATCACAATCAATCACACACGAAGAAGCGCTTAAAAATGCGCCCAAAAAAGATTCAGATTATTTTAGAATTCCTAAAGTATTGGACAAAACTATAGATTAATGAAAGTATTTAGTTTTTTATTTATTATTGTATTTCTTGCTTCTTGCAACAACAGTAATCAACTCTGTGACTGTGTAGAAGCAGGTGATGAAGTCAATCGTATTTCAGCATCTTTTTTTGATCGATTGGCTACAAAAGAAGGTGAAGACAGCCTAACGCAAGCCAAAAAAGTAAGGGATGAAATTTGCGCCCCTTTTCAGGAGATGATGCCTAAGGAACTGCATGAACAAGCAGCTAAATGCGAGTCATTAAAGTTCTCTACTGAAAAATAAGTGTTTTGATTTCGTTTCTAACTTTTACTGAAATTTAATTATGAAAATCTTAAAGAAAACAGGCCTAGCCTTTATCCTTTTATTGTTTTTTTGGATTCTTGTTTTTGATTTTCAAAGGATTTTATTTTCTATTCATTACCTAGATAAAATAAGTGAAAGTTCATTTTGGGATTGGTTCCAGGTGTTTTTTCAGTCCATTCGTTTAGATATTGCAACTGGCAGCATCTTGAGTATTATTCCATTTATACTCCTCACTTCTTACATTGTTTTTAAAAAAAGATTCTTTTTTGTCAGCTTTAAAGTGATTCTAATTGTTGAGCTAATCTTAGTTTCTATGATTCATGCGGGTGAAATAAACGCTTATGGAGAATGGAACCATAAATTGACTTCTCGCGTTTTTATGCATTTAAGTAATCCTGACGAGGTGTTTAGAACGGCAGATTACAGCATGACTTTCTGGTTTATTCTTTACCTTATTTTAGAAATTGTTTTTGGTTGGAAAGTCTCAAAAAGCTTATTCAACAGGTCTAAATTTGAAAATGGTACAAATCCTTTATGGTCAAAAGTTGTAGTTTTCATGCCTGTTCTTCCCTTAATGCTAGGTATATTCTTTCTTTTTGCTCGCGGTGGTTGGCAACAAATTCCAATTAATATAGATTCTGCTTATTTTTCTAAAAACTATGTGATCAATGACATTTCTGTTAACTCACCTTATTTCTTCGGAAAGAGTTACCTCTTATACAACAGGTCTAATATTGGAGAGTTTTTGACCAATTATGAAGAAGAAGAGCTTCATTCAACACTTAATGACTTTTTGACTTACGAAAAAGAACATTCAAATTATATTCTTGAAAACACCTCTCCAAATTTAGTTTTTGTAATTCTTGAAAGCTGGACATCAACAGTGAGCAGTAGATTATCAGGGCAGCCTGGAGGAACGCCAGAGTTTGATGAACTAAGCAAAGAAGGGGTTTTGTTTACCAACCTATATTCTACTGGAAGTACTTCAGAAATTGGAAATGCAAGTATTTTTTCTGGGTATCCTGCATTACCTGAGATTTCAATTTCTATGCAGCCCTTTAAACACAGAAAGCTAAAATCTTTGAATCAGAGCTTAGCACCAAGAGGATATACTGCGGGCTATCTTTTTAGCGGAGATTTGAAATATGGAAATATCGACAGTTACTTTAATGACCATGGGTTTGATCGAATACAAGATGAATCTGATTTCCCTTCTGGATTGAAGCGCGGAAAATTGAATTATTACGACGAGGATTTATATTCAATGTTCTTGGATAAAGTTAACCAGCAAAAAGAACCTTTTATAGAATGTGCATTTACTGGAAGTACGCACTCACCTTATGACTATCCGGGTCATGATCAACCCGAATGGACAGGAGCAGAAAAGAACTTTATGAATTCGGTAATCTATGCAGATCAATGTTTAAGTGACTTTATTACATCTGCTAAAAAACAAGCTTGGTATGACAATACACTATTTGTAATTGTTGCAGATCATGGACATGCATCACCTTATGTTACCAACCCAAATGATTCAGAGTTTTACCGTATTCCATTGCTCCTTTATGGTTCAGTATTAAAAGATTCAGCAAGAGGAATGGTTGTAGATAAAGTGGGTTCTCAGGCAGACATTGCACGTACTTTACTTTATCAAATGAAGGTAGATATGGATGCTGATTATCCATGGAGTAAGGACTTATTGAACCCCAATGTACCAGAGTTTGCATTGCATGCGACAACAAGAGGGTTTGGATGGGTTACCCCGCAAGGTAAGTTTACTTTTCATATAGATTATCAAAGCTACATCGTCAATACTTTTGATCCAGATCTTCTTCAAAAAGAAAGAAAAAGATGTGATGCGTTTATGCAAATGTTATATCAACATTACGAAGAGTTATAGATTGTTGAATATCTGTTTAATTACCCTAGCTAGCAATTAATCAAATCTCATTTAAAATTGATAAAAAAGATGATTTTTCATCGTTTCATGCTATTGGAATGTTCAATAATTATAATTTAGGATTAGCGGGTATACCCTTATTTTCTTACTATTATTTATCAGGATTAGTCTGAAATAATATATCCGTATTAACTAATCTATCTTCTCCTTTGAAAGATTGGATTGCCTCTAAATCGGTAGGAAAGAAATTGTCTTTTCCTATCTCCTCAAACATATTGGTTTTATCAAATTTATCCCTAACAGGACCTTTCAAACAAGTGATCACAAAACGAATATCTCTGCGTTTATACTCATCTGCTAATTCGCTTAAGGTATCAATTGCAGTGGTATCAATCGTATCAATAGAACTTGCATTAATAATTACATATTTTAAGTCCTTTTTATGCAGCTCAAAACTTTTTAGTTTCTTTAAAAAGTGAGGAACATTGGCAAAAGTAAGCGGGGCATCAAAACGATAAATCAGCATTTGTTCGTCTACTTCAACATTCGTATGTCGATCGGCATTTCTAAAGGTATCTAGACTTCCTTTAACAAGTCCAATTTCTGCAGCATGAGGATAAGAAATAGCATAAACCAAAGCCATAATTGATAAAATAACGCCTGTGATAATTCCCTCTTGTACTCCCACCAAGAAAGTGACTAATCCAGTAACAGCAAACATCAAGAAATCACGTTTATCTATTGACCAGAGCCTTTTCAAATACTTAAAATCCATCAATCCAATTATGGCCACAATGATAATAGCAGCTAATGCAGCTTTAGGTAAATAATAGAAATAAGGCGTTAAAAACAAGAGGGTGAGAATAACCAAAGTGACTGTAAAAACAGTGGCTACATTAGTTTGTGTTCCTGATTGTTTATTAACTGCAGAACGTGAAAAGCTAGATGATGTTGGATAGGCATGGAAGAATGCTCCAATAACTTTCGATAATCCAAGTGCAACCAATTCTTGATTAGGTCTTATTGATCCGGCGTCTTTTTTATCTTCCAATGAAACACCAATTGCATAAACCTCAACAAAACTAATGAATGCAATGGTAATACTCACTGGAAGTAATATCTTAATCAAAGTCCAATCTGCATAAGGAATAGAAAATGAAGGTAAACCTTCAGGAATAACCCCTAAAACAGATACGTTTTTACTTTCCATCCCGAAAAAATAAACAACGAGTAAGGTGATAAACATTACGATCAGTTGATTGGGAATACGTTTACTAAAGCGTTTCATATAGAACAGAAAGGCGATTGATAGTCCGGAGAGAATTAATGTATAGATATTCAAGGTGGTGAGATTAGCACCTAGAGCAACAAGCGTATCAAAAGAACCTCTGGCATTGATTTTAATTCCTGTAGCGCTTTTTACTTGACTTAAGAATATCGTTAGTGCGGCACCAAATATAAATCCTTTTAAAACAGGTTTCGAGATAAAATTAACAATTTTACCAAGTTGAAAAGCCCCCATTAAAACTTGAATAATACCCGATAATAAAGCGATGATAAAGACAGCATTCAAAAACTCAGCTTCCTCAGTGATTCCGGCATGAGTTAAGCCAGTAATTACAAGTAAAGAGGTCAAAGCTGCTGGTCCAATCGCTGCATACTTCGACGTTCCAAGCAACATATATATCAACAGGGGCACGATTGAAGCATAAAGACCAAATACAGGCGGTATTTCAGCAATATATGCGTAAGCCATTCCTTGTGGAATTAACATTACTCCTACAGTTAATCCACCAACTAAATCTTGCGTAAAGATTTTTCCGTTATAGTTTTTAAGTTGATGAAAAAAAGGAAGTTTAAACTGCATAAAAGGAATTGAGTTCTTATATTTTAATATTAAAATTACAATCTACAAATATAAAAAGGATTCTATTTAATTGGTGTGATATTTATCACATCTATTAATTGCGAATTACGAATTAACAGTCTTAGTGCTTTTTTGCTAGCAAAAAATAGAGTAGAAAAGAGTCTATCATAGATTTAACGGAAGTATTATGTTATAAAACCTGAATCCATTCATGAACAATATTTTGTTTTCCTAAATAGAAAAAAGAGATCATTCCTAAGAACAACCTCTTTTAAAATCTGATTTTTCATCAACTACAAAATTGATAATTGAAATAATCGTAATTCGTAATTTATTATCCATTCAAGGCTTCAGCTCCACCAACAATCTCAAGGATTTCATTGGTAATTGCAGCTTGACGGGCTTTATTATAAGATAATGTAAGGTCTCTTTTCAATTCAGAAGCATTATCAGTTGCTTTATGCATGGCAGTCATTCTTGCTCCGTGTTCTGAAGCATTAGAATCTAATACTGCTTTATACAATTGTAATTTCAATGATTTTGGAATTATATCACTAATGATTGCCTCTTTTGAAGGTTCAAAGATATAATCACCAATTTCACTTGAACTATCTTCAGTTTCAGTTGAAACAATAGGTAATAATTGTTGATCTCGAACATACTGAACAGCAGCATTTTTGAATTCATTGTAAACAACAATCACTTGATCATATTTACCACCAATAAAGCTATCCATTGCATATTGCGCGTACTCAGAAGTATGTTCAAATGAAAGGTCTTCAAAAAGTGAGCTAGCTGTACCTAAATGTTCAGGACGGTTGATCAAGCCACTATTTTTAAATGAGTCATTGATTTTCTTACCGATAGATAATATTTCAACTTTTTTACCCTTTAAATCATCTGCTAAAAGCTCATTAACTTTCTTGGTAATATTGTTATTGAAACCACCACATAACCCTCTATTTGATGACACCCCAATAATCAATACGCTTTCAACTTCACGTTGTTCTGCATATCCATTTTCAGAAAGATCAAGCGTAGCACTTACGTTTCCAAGAATCTCTTGGATTTTTTCAGCATAGGGACGCAATTGTGTAATTGCATCCAATGCTCTCTTCAATTTAGCAGCAGAAACCAATTTCATGGCTTGTGTAATCTGCATCGTTGATGAGATAGAAGTAATACGGTTTTTAATTTCCTTTAAGTTCGCCATACTCTACAATTCACTTTCTTTAAAAAGAAAGATTAATATTTTGAAGAAATCTCTTTTGCTACTCTGGTTAAAGTATCAGTAATTTCTTCCGTTAATTTACCTGCTTTTAAATCATTCATTAGATCTTTGTGCTTAGCATCCAAGAAATCTAAATATTCAATTTCAAAAGCTTTTACTTTTTCAACAGGTACATTTTGAATTAATCCTTTCGTACCAACATAGATAATCGCAACTTGTCTTTCAACAGTAAATGGATCACCTTCATTTTGTTTAAGGATTTCCACATTTCGAATACCTTTATCCAATACACTTTTAGTTGCTGCATCAAGGTCAGAACCGAATTTAGAGAAAGCCTCTAATTCTCTGTATTGTGCTTGATCTAATTTCAATGTTCCTGCAACTTTCTTCATCGATTTAATCTGTGCGTTACCTCCAACACGTGATACAGAAATACCTACGTTAATTGCTGGACGAATACCTGCGTTAAATAAATCTGACTCTAAGAAAATTTGACCATCCGTAATCGAAATTACGTTTGTAGGAATATATGCAGAAACGTCACCCGCTTGTGTTTCAATAATTGGAAGTGCTGTTAAAGAACCTCCACCTTTTACCATTGGTCTTAAAGCCTCTGGTAAGTCATTCATTTGTGATGCAATATTGTCATCATTAATGATTTTTGCAGCACGCTCTAACAATCTTGAGTGAAGGTAGAAAACGTCACCAGGATACGCCTCACGTCCTGGAGGACGACGTAACAATAGTGAAACTTCACGGTAAGCAACTGCTTGTTTTGATAAATCATCAAATACAATTAAAGCTGGACGACCAGTATCACGGAAAAACTCTCCAATTGCAGCTCCAGTCATTGGTGAGAAATACTGCATTGGAGCAGGGTCAGAAGCATTAGATGCTACAACAGTCGTATACGCCATTGCACCAGCTTCCTCTAATTTCTTAACAATTCCAGCAACCGTTGATCCTTTTTGACCTACAGCAACATATATACAGTACACAGGTTTTCCTGCGTCATAAAATTCTTTTTGGTTGATGATCGCATCAATTGCAACAGTTGTTTTCCCTGTTTGACGGTCACCAATAATCAATTCACGCTGTCCACGTCCAATTGGAATCATCGAGTCAATCGATTTAATTCCAGTTTGCATTGGCTCAGTAACTGGCTCACGGAAAATTACTCCAGGTGCTTTACGTTCAATTGGCAATTCGAACAATTCACCTTCAATTTCTCCTTTACCATCGATAGGTTGTCCAAGTGTGTTAACTACACGTCCAACGATACCTTCACCAACTTTTACAGAAGCAATTCTTCCTAAACGTTTTACAGTATCACCTTCTTTTACAGCAGTTGATTTACCTAAAAGTACAGCCCCTACGTTGTCTTCCTCTAAGTTTAGAGCAATCCCTTGCAGTCCACCGTCAAATTCGATAAGTTCACCATATTGAACACCACCTAGTCCATAAATACGTGCGATACCATCTCCTACAGTAAGAACGGTACCTACTTCTTGAAGTTCAGCTTCCGTTTTAAATCCTGAAAGCTCTTCTCTTAAAATTGCAGAAACCTCTGCTGGTTTTATATTTGCCATTTTTTCAAACTTTAATTAACGACGGGCGTTAAAATTATCGTATTAAACGTTGTTTCATTTCATTCAATTGGTGAGAAATACTTGCGTCAATACGCGTATCGCCCATCCTTACAACAAATCCACCAATTAGTGATTCGTCTATTTTTTCAGTTAACTGTATTGAACCTTTAACTTGTTTATTCAATTTTTCAAGAATCGATGCCTTTACCCCATCATCCAGCTTTGTTGCCGAAGTTAAAGTCATTGGAACAATTCCACGAATTTCATTCATTTTTACTATGAATTCTTCTGCTATAATTGGCAGTATCATTTCACGTTTATTCTTTGTTAGCAAATGAATAAATGACAAAGTAATTTGTTGAAAGTCACCAAATAATTTATCAAATATATTGTTCTTTTTATCCGCTTTAATAAGTGGACTATTTAAAAACACGTGGAAATCTTTATTTTCATTTGTGGTTACCAGGAATGTCTCTATATCTTTCAACACAGCGTCAGTTACCTGCTTTTCATCAGCCAACTCAATAAGAGCTTGTGCATAACGTCCTGCTACTTTCAATCCTGCCATTGCTTTTAATTTAAGTTGATGTCTTTTACAAAACCGTCAGCTAATTGCTTTTGTTTTTCATCAGAAGAAAGCTCTACGCGGATAATTTTCTCTGCAATTTCTAATGCCATACCAGCAACTTGATTTTTTAATTCAGCTAAAGCAGCATTTTTCTCAGCTTCAATTGAAACGCGAGCGTTTTCTACAATTTTGTCAGCTTCTTCTTTGGCTTTAGTTTTCGCTGATTCAACCATTTTGTCGCTTGTCAATTTTGCTTCCTTGATCATTTCATCACGTTCAATACGTGCTTCTTTCAACAAGTTGGCATTTTGAGTTTGCAGTTTTTCCATTTCTGCTTTGGTCTTTTTAGCCATGTCCAAAGCTTCTTGAATGTTATTCTCACGATTGTTTACAGCAGCCATAATAGGCTTCCAAATAAACTTCGTTAAAATGAACATCAGGATGATAAAGGTCAATCCTGTCCAAAATACCAATCCTAAATCTGGTGTTATTAAATCCATTTCTTATTCTTTTTCTCTTAAAATAATCTTTTTAAAAATCTCCGTACAACCAACCGTTGCACGGAGACTTAACTTGTTTTTACTACCCTTGAAGCAAACCAACAACAACACCAAACAAAGCAACACCCTCAATAAGGGCAGCAGAGATGATCATTCCAGTTTGAATCTTAGAAGCTGCTTCAGGTTGGCGAGCCATAGCGTCCATTGCTGAACTTCCGATTCTTCCAATTCCTAATCCTGCACCTAGTACAGCGATTCCAGCTCCAATAGCAGCGATTCCAGTGATACCCATAACTATTTGTTTTTAAAAGATTACTAAATTAATGTTCCTCAGCAACTGCTCCTCCAATGAAGAGTGCTGATAACATGGTAAAAATGAAGGCTTGTAAAAAAGCAACCAACAATTTCAATATCAAAAGAAACAATGACATTGGTATTGATAGTCCAGCCCACGCCGCACTTCCGAACGTAAATATAATTCCTGTTAAAGACAATATGATAATGTGCCCTGCTGTAATGTTTGCAAACAAACGCACCATTAAGGCAAAGGGTTTAGCGAATACTCCAACCACCTCTACTGGGATCATAATTAGCAACAATGGGATTGGAACTCCTGGTGTTGCGAAAATATGTTTCCAGTAATTTTTATTTCCTGAAAAAACAGTAATTAACATTGTCATCAATGCTAAGGTTAGCGTAAAACTAATGTCTCCAGTTAAGTTTGCTCCCCCTGGAAAAATAGGTACTAGCCCCAACATGTTGTTGATCCAAATAAAGAAGAATGCGGTCAATAAAAAAGGCATGAACTTCTTGTATTTTGCTTCTCCGATATTTGCTTTAGCAATATCATCACGAACGAATACAACAATAGGTTCAACGAATCTTGCGATTCCTCTTGGAGGATGCAAACCATCATTCTTATAGGACTTCACTGCTGCTTTTAATAAAACAAATAACAACAATGAGGAAAAGAATAAAGTAAACACATGCTTTGTAACAGAAAAGTCATAAGGTTTTGCATTCAAGGAATGTCCTTCAGCATCGAAATCTATCAAACCAGCTGAATTCAGCTTATAGATGTTTTCGTGGTAAATACCATAACCTAGTTCTGAATTAGCAATATAATGATCTTTTTTTCCTTCTGGAGTAATGATTTCGATTGTTTCTCCTTCGTGATAAAGTCTTTTCGAAGAAAAAACTTTAAGCCCTCCGTCAATTAAAATGATTGGTAATGGAACCGAAACATGTTGTTTTACATCATTACCATCGGTGTAGGATAAAATGTGCCACTCATGAGCATCCTTAATGTGATGCATAATCATCTCTGTAACATCCACCTTCTCACCTTCTTCAGATGAACTTGAAAAAACTGGTGCGGATAGTAAAAGTACTACCATCCAAACTAATGCTTTAAGCGTTGTATTCAACATTGTTCTCACTTTAAAGATGAATCATTATATTCAAATTTGGGTGCAAAGGTATATATTCTTTTGCAAAGTTCAATGGATTTTATTTGGTTTTGGATAATTTTTGACTGAAAGAAGATAAAATTGCTTTAAAACAATGAATTACACCAATTAAAAATTATGATTTGCCCCTTCTTATTGATTTTCTTTTAACAATTCTGGAAAGTTGTTTTTGAACTTGTTGAGGCGAGGAACTGATACGTTTTTAACATAGGAATTATTGGGATTGTTTCGTTCATAATTTTGATGGTAATCTTCCGCTGAATAAAAAGCCTCGAAGGGAACAATTTCTGTTGTTATTTTGGAGAAGGTTCCTTTGACTAATAATTGCTTAACATATTTTTGAGCCAGGTCTTTTTCTTTTGTATTGCGGTAAAAAATTGAACTTCGGTATTGTCTTCCTCTGTCTGCACCTTGTTGATTTAACGTTGTAGGATCGTGGGAACCGAAAAACACTTTTAATAAGGTGGGGTAATCGATTTTCGTACTGTCATAATGAACAGCAACTGTTTCCGCGTGGTTCGTACGACCAGCACTAACCAATTCATATTTGGCATCAGCTGCTTTTCCTCCACTGTATCCTGAAATAACATCTCCCACTCCAATTACAGATTCGAAAACAGCTTCAACACACCAAAAGCATCCGCTTGCAAAATAAGCTACAGAGTTGGTACTGACGCTTTGGACCTCTACTTCGCTTGGCCACCTTTCGTCCTTACTTCCTTCATCCAAATCAGTTTCAGTATTAGGAGTTGCTGAACAACTTGATAAGGCGAATATAAAAGAGAGGAAAATGATTGCTGTTTTCATGGCTTTTGTTTTTTAACAAAACGTTTAAAAAGAGATTTTGTTCGTAAAAAGCCAATTCAAATTGCTACAATTCTTAAATCCTTAGCGCTTAAGTTCAATCTTCTTTCTATTTTTGCACTGAATAAAATAATTATTATGTATAGAACGCACACCTGTGGCGAGTTACGCCTGTCTGACAAAGGAAACAATGTAACCTTAAGTGGTTGGGTACAACGTACACGTGAAATGGGAGGGATGACATTTGTTGATCTTCGCGACCGTTATGGGATTACACAACTGGCTTTTAGTACAGATGACAACGACGAATTAAATCAAAGAGCGCGTAAATTAGGACGTGAGTTTGTTATTCAAGTGAAAGGCGGGGTTATTGAGCGTTCTAGCAAAAACAATAACATTCCAACCGGAGAAATTGAAATCATAGTAACAGAACTCAATATTCTCAATGCTGCAAAAACACCTCCGTTTACAATTGAAAACGAAACAGACGGTGGGGATGAACTGCGCATGAAATATCGTTATTTAGATATTCGCCGTAAATCAATTCTTGATAAATTGCGTTTGCGTAATAAAGTAGCCTTAGAAACAAGAAAATATTTAGATTCTGTTGATTTTATGGATATCGAAACACCCTATTTGATTAAATCAACTCCAGAAGGTGCGAGAGATTTCGTTGTGCCAAGTAGAATGAACCCAGGCGAATTTTATGCTTTACCGCAATCTCCACAAACATTCAAGCAATTGTTGATGGTTTCGGGAATTGATAAATACTATCAAATTGTACGTTGTTTTAGAGATGAGGATTTACGTGCCGATCGTCAGCCTGAGTTTACACAAATTGACTGCGAAATGTCATTTGTAGAACAAGAGGACATCCTAAATACTTTTGAAGGAATGATCAAACATCTTTTCAAAACTTGCAGAGATGTTGAGTTTGAAGGAAATTTTCCGCGTATGACTTATGCTGAAGCAATGGAGCGTTATGGTTCTGACAAACCAGATATCCGTTTTGGAATGGAGTTCAAGGTAATGAATTCTGTAGCACAAAATAAAGGTTTTAAAATCTTTGATGATGCAGAAATGGTGTTGGGAATTGTAGCTGAAGATTGTGCAATTTATACCCGTAAACAGTTAGATGCCTTAACAAACTGGGTTCAACGTCCGCAAGTTGGAGCAAAAGGCTTGGTTTATGCAAAATATAACGATGACGGAACTTTTAAGAGTTCAGTAGATAAATTTTATAGTCAAGAAGACTTACAAGAATGGGCAGATTTAGTAGGTGCAAAACCTGGAGATTTGATGCTTGTTTTAAGTGGGGAGACAGATAAAACCCGTAGTCAAATGAGTGATTTACGTTTACATATGGGGAATGAATTAGGATTACGCAATCCCAATGAATTCAAACCATTATGGGTAATGGATTTCCCGCTTTTGGAATGGGATGAAGATTCAAACCGTTTCCATGCAATGCACCACCCATTTACTTCTCCAAAAGCTGAGGATATCGCACTATTGGAAACAGATCCCGGTAAAGTTCGCGCTAATGCTTATGATTTAGCGATGAATGGTGTTGAGTTGGGCGGAGGCTCAATCCGTATTCATGACAAAACACTTCAAGCAACAATGCTGAAGCACCTTGGGTTTACTGAAGAAGAAGCAAACAAACAGTTTGGATTCTTAATGGATGCTTTTGAATTTGGTGCGCCACCACATGGTGGAATTGCATTTGGATTAGATCGTTTGGTTGCAACTATGGGTGGTTCAGATTCTATCCGTGATTATATCGCATTCCCGAAAAACAATTCTGGACGCGATGTTATGATTGATGCGCCAGCTACGATTGACGATGAGCAATTGGAAGAATTGTCTTTGTCGGTAGTGATTAAAGAGTAATAAGAAAAGAAAGATAGGTGTCTCAAAACTGGGAAACTACTGCGTTGTTTTCAAATTTTGAGACACCTAACATTTTTATATTTCATGTATAATTACATAATCTATCACTTTCTTAGTCCAGCTATTTCCAATTATTTTATCGTTTTTTTGCAATGTCTGGCATTCCAATTGCTTAACTTGCGACAATATCTTTAATTGATGGAGTTTTTAAACTCGGTGAAATAAAGAATATTATTTACTTTTGTATTAAAAATTTGATCCATGAAATTAATTGCTGTTCTTTTCTTAATGGTTTTAACACCATTTGTTTTTTCACAAAATGAGTGGTGGAAAAGCAATTCAGATAATAAAAAACAAGAACCTAAAAGTGTTACAAAAGCTGAAGCAGTTGTAAATGATAGCACAGAAGAACCTGAAGTTATTCAACCTGGTGAAATCACTGTCATAAAAAGTCCTTCGATAGATAAATTAATCAAATTCAAAGCTGCAACAATTCCACCAAATATGGGTCCTACAATGAGTGGATACCGCATCCAATTATTCTTCGATCAAGACAGAAGTGCTGTTGATAAAGCACGGTCTGAGGCTTTACAGATTGATGGTGACACCCCAACATATATTCAATACAGAGCACCCAATTACTTATTACTGCTTGGTGATTACAGATCGCAGCTAGAAGCCGAAAAGGCCCGTGCCTCTTTAATTTCTAATTTTCCTGAAGCTATTGTTGTGGAAGATAAAATTCATTTGCCGAAAATTAAGGAAGATGAAATTGAAGTTGAGCAAAATTAATTAATCTCTTTATTTATGGATATAGAAAATGTTCAACAAAACGAACAAGCCAACAACCCTTTACACGGTGTAAAACTAGCCACAATGCTAGATGATTTAGTGGAAGAATACGGTTGGGAGGAATTATACACGATGGTGAACATCAACTGTTTTAAAAGTAACCCTTCAATAAAGTCAAGTCTTAATTTTTTAAGAAAAACACAATGGGCTAGAGATAGAATTGAAGGAATCTATCTTAAGCTTTTAAGAAACAGGAAGAAAGATTCTTCACAAAAGAATAAGCCTTTAAAAACAGAAGAGAAAGTAAAAGAAGAGGAGAAAGCACCATTAAAAAACTATGGTTCAAAACCCTCCTACTTAGATTAAATTTACTTGGTTAAATAAAATCAAATCCTGTTACATACGTAGGTTTATCAAAGCTCATTTCATCCTCACTTTTCGCTGTACGAATCACTAGATCAACCTCGTGAACACCGTTCACTTTATTAAGTAATCCCCAGTTGATTTTATCTTTAACATCAATGTATAGAGGTTCCTTTTGATCTACCCACCATATCATGGTATTGGTTTTTTCTTGAAATAAAACTCCTTCAAAAAGCTGCTCTAGTAATTTGTGATTATTCTCTTTGCACCAAATTGAATCTACAACAGTAAAAACATGAGCATTTGGACGGAGTACTTTCCTTAATCCTGGTACAAATGGGATAATGTTTTTTAAAAAAGCTCCGTTTTTACCAGGTAATCGTGTGATTTTCCATTCTGCGCTATGTGTTTTTGCAAAGGCTACAACTTCATTGTTTACTGTTAAGGTGTAAAAAGGATCATCATTAAAAGTATGATGTGTGAAGTAAAGAGGGTGATCACCATAGCATTCCTTAAGCTTTTCTCGAAGAAAGTCATTTGCTTTTATAGCTGAAACATTCTCTTGTAATTTGGGTTTTACACGACTAAAACTCTGCGTAGCAATTTTGGCAGCCGTATAAAATTCAAAATTTTGACTCATCCAAAGCGAACGCTCATTTCGAGGGTCGATATAAGCGTAAAACAATTCCGGTGGATTGTCTTTAAGCTCAAAAGCACTATCGAAAAAGCCATTTACCCGCTTTTTTAATCCAGAATTCGCTGCTTTGGAACGTGGTTGATGACTTGTAGCCTGCATTCCTAAGTCGAAAGCAAAATAACGAACATACCAATTCCTTGGTCTGCGACAAAAAGTGATGTTCCCTAAAACTTTATCATTGCGTTCTAGGTTTAAAAACAGAGGTTTGTAAATCTGTTGAATTCTTTGTTCTAATTTTTGGTGTTGATAACGCGCACCATTCGAACCCAATGTCACAGATTTCAACAACTCTAAAACATCGTCGTTATAGCTCTCTCTTAGAACAAATGGGGGATTTATCTTCATCTTACTTAGAATTAGAAACTCATCTCAATAATTTTTTCAGCTTCGCTTGGCGTTAAATCTCTACGCTCTCCTATGTTTTCCCAACCACGTTCTTCAAAACGTTTTCGAATCGTTTTTGGTGTAGATTTATAATCATCAGTATAATCTGAAAGTTGCGTTTTCACACCCAAAGATTCAAAAAATATTTTTGTTCTATTGATTGCTTCCTCACCACAAGATCCTTCTAAACCAAAAATACGTTGACCGTATTGGATTAGCTTTTCTTTCTTGTTCTCAAATTTAACTTTATATAAGTTCGGAGCAATTATAGCCAATGTTCTTGCGTGATCAATTCCGTGTAAAGCTGTTAACTCATGACCAATCATGTGTGTTGCCCAGTCATACGCTACACCAGCTCTCAAAGTGCCGTTTAAGGCCATTGTAGCACACCACATTAAGTTACTTGCTGCTTTGTAATCGGAAGGGTTTTCCATAATCTTTGGACCTATTTCAATCAATGTAGACAATATTCCTTCTGCTATTCTTTCTTGCAGTAAGTTATCCGAAGGGTAAGTCAGATATTGCTCCAAAGTATGCATGTAAGCATCTACAATTCCGTTAGCAATTTGTCTTTTCGGCAATGTTTTAACCACAGTTGGATCTAAAAAAGAAAACTTTGGAAAACCTTGTGGCCCTCCCATGGTTCTTTTTTCTTTTAATCGGCTATTTGAAATAACAGCACCTGAATTCATTTCAGAACCTGTAGCGGGTAAGGTTAAAACAGTTCCAAAAGGAATAGCATCTTTGAATATGCATCCTTCCTTTCTTATCAAAACGTCCCAAGGATTACCTTCATATTTTGCAGCTGAGACGATAAATTTGGTTCCATCAATAACAGAACCACCGCCGATGGCTAAAACGAAATCTACTGGATTAGCTTTAATCCGTTCAACCGCTTTCATTAGTGTATCATATTCTGGATTGGCTTCAATCCCAGAAAACTCAACCACATCATAATCAGCAAGAGACTTCATCACTGCATCATAAACTCCGTTTTTCTTAATGCTTCCGCCGCCATAGGTGATCATTATCCTTTTACCTGTGGTAAACTCCTTAATATTCGTAGGAATTTGTTCATATGTACCTTTACCAAAAATTACTTTTGTTGGGTTGTAATATTCAAAATTGTTCATCTCTAATCTTTTTTATATTGTTTGAAATAAATCTTCTAATGGTCTGCGCACTTTATTAAATTGTAACCTATAATCCTCTTCTGATCGATATCCTAACGCAAAAATGATTACAGCATCTAAATGTTGTTCATTAAATCCCAATTCTTCATTTAATCTTTTTCGATCGAAACCTTCCATAGGACAAGCATCTATTTCTTCAATTGCACAAACTGTCATTAAGTTTCCTAATGCAATATACACTTGATTATCCATCCAAATTTTTTGTTGTTCTTCGGGAATAGACAAGCTCACGCGTAATGATTTATCATAATCTTGCATTGCTTCGTGAGAGACTTCTAAATTGTTGATTGATGCAGCTTCCGCGATAAATGAGTCAATATCTTCTGGCTTAACCGAAGTCTTTCTACACATAATCAACAAATGAGAAGCGTCCTCTATTTGTGGTTGGTTGTAAGCAATTGGAGTGATTTTCTTTTTCATTTCTTCAGACTCTACCATCACAAAATTCATCAGTTGCAATCCCATAGAAGTAGGGGTTAATTGCAAGGCTCTTTTAATTCTATTAATTTGTTCTGTAGATAACTTTTTTGAAGAATCAAATTTCTTAACTGCATACCGCCAATTTAAAGCTTCTAATACATCCATTTTTTTTAAATTTGACAATTAATTACAAAAATACTTTTTCACAATCGATAAAAGCACTTGATTCAAAACGAAATTCGATTATATTTGTTCATTCTCTTTTTTAAAATCAAAAACATTTCAAAAAATGGCAAAAGAAAAAACAAGATTCTCCGATGAGGAGTTACAGGAATTTAAAGAAATTATAGACAATAAATTAATAGAGGCGGACGAAGATCTACAGATCCTTAAAGACTCTCTATCATACAAAGATGACCATGGGACAGACGATACAGGACGTTCATTCAATATGATGGAGGACGGATCAGACACCTTATCTCGTGAAGAAATGGCCCAACTTGCTTTGCGTCAAGAAAAGTTTATTCAAGCTTTAAAAAATGCGTTAATTCGTATTGAAAATAAAACATACGGAATTTGTCGTTCTACAGGAAAGTTAATTCAAAAAGAAAGATTAAAATTAGTTCCTCATGCTACTTTAAGTATTGAAGCAAAGAATCAACAAGACTCATAAAAGAAACATAGTTTGAAAAAAAGGTACTTAATTACTTTTGGTATTGTTTTCCTTGTGTTAATTATTGACCAAATCGTTAAGATTTGGGTAAAAACTAATTTTGCATACGATGATCCAAGTATTCCTCTTATTGGGGATTGGTTTCGTTTGAATTATGTGGAAAATCAAGGAATGGCTTTCGGAACGCAACTTGGAGGTGGAATGTGGGGTAAGCTTTTGCTTTCTCTATTTCGTGTAGGTGCTATTACGGCAATCATTATTTACATCCTCAAGCAAATTAAGAAACCCGAAGTTAAGCTTGAGTTTTTAATTGTATCAGGATTGGTACTTGCTGGTGCCGCAGGAAACCTTTTTGATTCTATGTTCTATGACTTCATATTTCGTGATTATTTCGATCCATGTATTTCATATAATCAAGTTGAAGGCTCAGGAATATGGACTGAATGTTCCTACTACGGTTATTCAGAACAAGTCGAAGTGCGCCACAGGGGTTTTCTATTTGGAAATGTAGTGGACATGTTTCAGTTCTATGCTATATGGCCTTCCTGGGTTCCGTGGTTAGGAGGCTCCCAAGTATTTCCTGCTATTTGGAACATTGCTGATGGCGCTATTTCTGTAGGTGTTATTTTAGTTTTATTTCGTCAAAAAGTCTATTTCCCTAAGAAATAGTTGGTGGAATTTATAAATTCAAAATTCTATATTGACGAATTCACAACTAACAAAAACAACCACTTACCCATAATTTTTACTGCTGGTCAAATAGTTATCTATTCTAAAATGTTAATCCTTTATATTTCAGTGGAAATTTATTCACTACTATAAAGAAACACTATGAAGAATATATTACTCCTTAGTTTAGCGCTTTCTACAGGAATTGGTTTTTCGCAAGAAACAGTAAGCTATAAGAAATGTTACGCCCCAGATTATATTGAATATCAAGAACAAAAAACACCTGGATTTAAACAAGACCTTGTTGAGCAATTTGAAATAGCAAAAAACAGTCATTTACCAAAGTCAAATACACCCTATGTTATTCCAGTAGTTGTTCATATTGTTTACAATACTTCTGCTCAAAACCTTCATGATAGCATTGTACACAATCAAATTAAAACGCTAAATGAAGATTTTCAACGCAGAAATGCAGATACTGTTAACATGCGAAGTGATTTTGAAATCGTTGCTGGAGGACTAGATATTGAATTTAGACTAGCCGCCCAAGATCCAGAAGGGAATCCTACATCGGGAATAACTAGGACATCCACAAACACAGCAAGTTTTGCCGATTTTGGAATAATAACGGGGAACTTAAGTGCTATGGAAAAAGTTAAAAGTACTAGCGATGGCGGTATAAACCCATGGGACCAATCAAGATATATGAATATTTGGGTTTGTAATATGGAACTTATGGGAACAACAGCTCTATTAGGATATGCCACTCCGCCTGTTAATTTACCAAATTGGCCAACAGGGAGCACGGGCGGACTCAATGATGGAGTAGTTATACAGTTCCAAGCATTTGGATCAAACAACCCTAACAATCTTTTACTTGGAGGCGCAACACATGAGGTTTTAGGAAGAACCACAACACACGAGGTTGGCCATTATTTGGGTCTACGTCACATTTGGGGTGATGGAGATTGTACACAACAAGATGGTATTGATGATACACCAAATTCTACGGAAGAATCTTCTGGCTGCCCAAATGCAAATAAGTGTGTAGATCTTATTGGTGGAATAGACTTACCAGACATGGTGGAAAACTTCATGGATTATTCAGATGAGACTTGTCAAAATTCATTTACAAAAGGTCAAATTGACTTAATAACAGGAGTTTTAGAAAACCAACGTTATGATTTAGTTTATAACAATTCTGCTGCAGTTGGAAAAGAAAGTTTTACGGCTGCGATTTTTCCTAATCCTACTGAAAATGAATTGAATATTCAGATGAACAATGGAGTTGTAGAAAATGTAGAAGTTTATAACACCTTTGGACAAATAATGCAATCCTCTAGCCTTTCAAATTCAACTGTACAATTAGATGTGAGTCACCTAGATAAAGGAGTTTATCTGGTTAAAATTACTGATGATTCTGGTTCTACTATGGTTAAAAAGTTTGTAAAGAAATAAAATAGTACTGAACATAAACTCAAGAAAAGTCATCGAAAGGTGGCTTTTCTTTTTTTATACATTGAAGTTGTCTAGGACAGGTCAGTTGGAATAAGATGTGATTTTCCCACCTACTCGTTCGAGAGGAGACAAATGTATATATGTTATTCTAATAATTTAGGACATTATCCTGGCATATACTGCCGTGCCCGGGAATTTTTCCATTATTTTTTTGATCAATGCAGTAATTGGAATAGATAGAATCAAGCCTGGTATTCCCCAAATGAAGCCCCATAGTGCGAGCATGACCAATACAGTAACGGTATTGATAGAAAAAGATTTCCCCATTAGTATCGGCTCTAAGATTCCTCCAAATAAAACCTGTACTCCAGAAATTACAATTACGAAAAATGCTAAGGACCCGCTCACATTTAGCTCTACAAGTGCAAAAGCTGAAAGAACAATAACAGAAATTACAGATCCAATCATTTGGATAAAGTTAATTAAGAAAGCGAAAACGCCCCAGAATATTGGGAAGCTGACATCAAATGCATAACATGCTAAACTAAAGCCTATTCCTGTAAATAAGCTCAATAAAAATTTAACAATAATGAACTTAAAAATATCCTTTTCAATTTGTCTAAAGGTTTTGACTGATGCGTACTGCTGCTTAAATATTAGAAGCTCCATGACTTTTTGAACATTCAAGGATCCAGCGAGTAGCAAGACCATGAAAAAAAGTGTCATCAATAACATACTGATGAATTTTCTGGCCATATTTAAACCGCTTCCAACGTTTCCAAATAAATTTGCGCTTACCTTCTCATCATTTAATAAAGCATGGAATTTTGTTTCATTCTCTTGAGGTACAATACCCATAAAGTCAACAACTGGAGCAACAACATCATTCATTCTTTGGTTGAATTTCTCGCGAAAATCTTCATCAGCACTAGACAATTCTTTTCCTGTTAATTGCACCATTTCATAAGCGCCCTTAAATCCAAGAGAAACTATTAACAGTACGACGACTACTCCAATAATATTAGGTACTTTCTTTCTAGAGAACCAACGCATTAAAGGTGAAAAGACTAAAGCTGCAAATAAAGCAAAAACCAGAGGAATAAAAATAATAGATAACACACTTAAAAGATACATTATCAATGGCACCACTATGATAAGTAGCAACTTACGGATGGCTAATAGTTCGCTTCGCATTTGTGTTATTTATAAAGTTCAATATTAACAAATAAAAACAAAACTTTAGCCATTTAGTAAGACTCAAATTCATAATTATTGATAAAAGAAGTCTAGTCTTAACAAATTCAAATTTCAAAAAGAATCTGTTAACCTAAAAATAAATTATCTTTAGCTTTTACAAATGAAAAATATCAAACAAAAAGTTTTATACCTTTCTTATGATGGGATGACGGATTCACTGGGGCAATCTCAGGTATTGCCTTATTTATTTGGTCTGGCGAAAAAAGGGATGTGTATTCATCTGATCAGTTTCGAGAAAAAAAAATATGCTAAAGATATTCCAACTATTAAAGCACTTTGTGAAGACAATGGAGTGATTTGGCATCCTCAATCCTATACCAAGAATCCTCCTTTATTTTCAACGATAAAGGACCTTAGGCGTATGAAAAAAGTAGCGCTCAATCTTCATGAAACCATTGGTTTTGATATTGTTCATTGTCGCAGCTATATTTCAGCAATCGTCGGAAGATTCCTCCAAAAAAAGAAAGCATTGAAATTCATCTTTGATA